>Ga0224506_10000551_pt1 | contig 30971 bp, 31 predicted proteins | sample SF_Jan12_sed_USG_2_FD_169108 | JGI IMG/M metagenome (GOLD analysis project Ga0224506, IMG submission 169108) | Sediment microbial communities from San Francisco Bay, California, United States - SF_Jan12_sed_USGS_8_1 | ecosystem: Environmental > Aquatic > Marine > Sediment | place: USA... | reverse complement strand
AGCCAATTTCCCGCCAATATTGTATAAAAACCTGATGACTTAAATTGAGTCCTGCACATTCAAATTGTATCGGAAATTATCAGATGTGACTTTTTAACTCTCTTTTACTATGGGTGGCATTTCTATAGTTTGCTCGATCTTTAATGTTTCGTTGCACTAAACGAAAAGACAAATTAAACCAATGGGTTAACACCTTGAGAGCACGGCGTGGCGCTAATAAAGCAGCGGTGGCTTTAGCCAATAAGTTGGCCCGAATTATTTGGATAATGTTACAGAAGAAAGTGAACTATCAACCTGCATAAAGGCGGGTGAATTAATGTTTTGAACAACTGTTCTGGTCGTCATGAGTTGATGAAAAAGCGGTTTTTCCGCGCCTGACAAGAGCCTGGTAGTAGGCCAAGGCTAGATAGTAAAGCCGAGTGGGTGAATAGGCGGTCAGGTGCGAAACTCATCAGGGTCCTGGGATTCCACTAAAATGATCCCTACATTAGAGACCGAATATATGGCAGCACGACCGATTACATCAGCCAGATAACAGCGCAGAAATTCAGAACCATTAACAAAATGTAGGGCTATTATTATTTAACAAACGATCAGTTTGGCTTGACAGTCACCGGGCGTCCATATATGGCATTTCTATAGTTTGAATGATTGTTCAGAATTTCCAGCTGTGTTTGTATTCAATTATACGGGCCCATTGCAACCTGAAAGGCTGGCTGTAATTCATAGATATTTGCCAGATCCATTGCCTGTTCCCCTATTTTTAGGCTGTCGGTCGCCAATGCAGACGCCTTCACCTGAATTGAAAATGCAACTTCGGAAATGAACTCTACTTTATCCGTGGTTTGTTTCAACATTACCAAGTTCGTGAATCCCAGCGTTTAGATAATGCCATACAGGAAACCAACGCCTATGTACGTACATACGGATTATTATGGATAACTTGTCCATGTCAAATACTCTCCTTCTTTTAGAAACACATGAAGCTGACTGTATTAGTTCTAATCCAAATTTCAACTGATAAAAACTCTATTTAAAGTGTGATGACTGAGTGCGTAAGCTGCGCTTAAATTTAGAGGATCTAGAAAAAATCCTGACAGAATAACTTGTCCTGTCAGGATTTCTGCTATCAAGGGTAATTATAGCTAGTAAATTGATTGGAAATTACGTCTTCAACTTATAATCACCCTGAATTCAATGAAAAACTACTGCTGCCAGCTCTTCAAAAGAGTTTGATAATCAATGGTTTCACCCATTGGTTTTTCATTTGAAAGTTTGGCTTTTGGTGCACCAGGTTTGTTTAACCAGATACTTGCATCAACTTTCTTGTTCAGTTTAGGGCCACATGCACCCTGAACATTAGAACGCTCCAGTCGAGCCAAAACTTTGTCCTGTGCCTGGGCCAGTCCATCCAGAGCTTCTTGAGGGGTTGAATCACCGCTGGCTGCTTCAGCAATATACTGCCACCACAACTGAGCCAATTTTGGATAGTCAGGAACGTTAGTACCTGTTGGTGTCCACTGAACACGAGCTGGGCTACGGTAGAATTCTACTAGACCACCCAGTTTAGGTGCTGCGTCGGTCATAGCCTGAGAATTGATGTCTGACTCACGAATAGGCGTTAGACCAACTAACGTCTTCTTCAGTGAAACTGTTTTGGAAACAGTAAACTGTGCATATAACCAGGCAGCGAGACGACGATCATCAGGCGTGGAGTTCAGGAATGTCCAAGAGCCGGCATCCTGGTAACCCAGCTTCATACCTTCTTCCCAATATGGCCCTTTTGGCGAGGGAGCCATACGCCATTTTGGCGTGCCATCAGCATTAACAACAGGTAGGCCTTCTGAGTTCATGCTCGCAGTAAAGGCAGTGTACCAGAATATTTGCTGTGCAATTGCACCTTGTGCTGGAACAGGACCGGCTTCACCGAAGGTCATGCCTTGTGCTTCTGGTGGAGCATATTTCTTAAGCCAGTCAACGTACTTGGTTGTTGCATAAACGGCAGCTGGGCCGTTAGTTGCACCGCCACGTTCTATGCTGGAACCTACAGGACTACAACCGTCAATACGAATTCCCCATTCATCTACTGGAAGACCGTTAGGAATACCCTTGTCGCCAGCACCCGCCATTGAGAACCAGGCATCTGTGAAACGCCAGCCCAGTGAAGGATCTTTTTTACCGTAATCCATGTGTCCATAAACACGTTCGCCGTCAATTTCTTTTACGTGAACAGAAAAGAATTCAGCAATATCTTCATAGGCAGACCAGTTTACCGGAACCCCCAGGTCATAACCGTAGATAGATTTAAATTGCTTTTTCAGGTCGTCACGCTCAAACCAGTCTGCACGGAACCAATACAGGTTGGCAAATTGCTGGTCAGGAAGCTGATAAATTTTTCCGTCTGGTCCGGTTGTGAATGACAAACCAATAAAATCTTCGAGATCCAGTGTAGGTAAGGTATAATCCTTACCGTCGCCAGCAATCATATCGGAAATTGGGACAACCTTACCATAGCGGAAATGCGTACCAATTAAATCTGAGTCATTGATGTAAGCATCATAGATGTTTCGGTCTGACTGCATCTGAGTTTGTAGCTTTTCGACCACATCACCTTCGCCAATCAGATCGTGAATAATTTTGATTCCAGTGATTTCAGTAAAGGCTTTTGCCAATACATTAGACTCATATTCGTGTGTTGTAATCGTTTCAGAAGCTACGTTAATAGTCATACCGCGAAAGGGTTTTGCCGCTTCTGTGAACCAGGCCAGTTCTTTTGCCTGTTCTGCATCTGTTAATGTTGAAACACTGAATTCACTATCTAGCCACTTCTCAGCCGCGTCAGAATATTGATCAGCATTCGTTGTCATTCCTATGGTTGCCATTGAGATAGCAGCGCATAACAGTATCTTCTTCGGCACTTTTTTATTGTTTTCCATTTTTAACCTCAATTGGTTTATGGTCTTTATATTTTGCTCTGACCACTCTGTTGGTGGTTCAGGCATTTGTTGCCAGCGATGCTGACGCTTTGAAACTCATTATTCAGGTTCACAGATATAGAAATCCTGTCTAACCAAAGATGCCAACCCCGTTTATTTGAGCCTGAAACCAAGTTTCACTACGCTTTGCCGCAAGTTGTCATGGACAAAGCTGGTAGTTCGGTGTTTCCAGTAAGTATTTGGTGTCATCCCCATCTGATTAGAGAAATAACCCAGCCGATACAAAATACCAGCGGTATGATCAGGGTTGCTTCAGTAAACCCGACATAGGCCAAATGGATATAAGCACTGCTCAGCAGTCCAATAAACAATCTGTCGCCTCGGGTTGTCGCAATGGGCAGAAATCCTTTACGTTCTGTGCAGGGAACCTTGATTTCAAATACGGTCATGCCTATCAGAATCATTGCTATGGTAGAAAAAAAGCCAATTGTTACTGTTGTCCAGGCCATCCAGCTCATAATTAATCTCCTAAAAAATATTAAGTAGGCAAAATTTATACGCGACCCAGAGCAAACCCCTTGGCAACATGATTACGAACCAGCCAAATCACTAGTAGTCCTGGCAAAATGGTGACTACACCAGCGGCAGCCAATAATCCCCAATCAACACCTTCTGCAGAGATCGTTCGGGTCATGACGGCCGCAATAGGTTTTGCATCAACCGATGTCAACGTTCGCGCCAGTAGTAATTCCACCCAGGAGAACAAAAAGCTGAAGAATGCGGTAACCCCGATTCCTGACCGAATCATAGGCAGGAAGATTCGGATAAAGAACCGATGAAAGCTGTAGCCATCGATATAAGCAGTCTCATCAATTTCACGTGGTACGCCGGACATAAATCCTTCAAGAATCCAGACCGCCAACGGGACACTAAATAAACAGTGCGATAACGCAACAGCCAAATGGGTATCGAATAGTCCCACTGACGAGTACAGCTGGAAGAAAGGTAGCAAGAATACTGCAGGTGGCGCCATTCGATTGGTTAACAACCAGAAGAACAAATGTTTGTCTCCAACGAACTTGTACCGGCTAAATGCGTACGCTGCAGGAAGTGCCACAGTCAGCGTAATGGCCATGTTCATAAATACATAAATCAGTGAATTCACATAACCCATGTACCAGGATGGATCAGTAAAAATGGTGATGTAGTTATCAAAGGTAAAGTTCTTCGGCCATAGGGATAGACCACTTAAAACTTCGTCTCTGTGTTTGAACGACATATTCAGTAACCAATATATAGGCACCAGAATAAACAGCACATATAGCAACAAACCGGCGATTTTTTTCTTACTATTATTCATGATATGCCCCTTATTTATCCTTATCCATTTCGCTGATCGTGGTGAAGAACAGCCAGGACACCAACAGTACAATCAGGAAGTAAATGAGTGAAAATGCAGCAGCGGGACCCAAGTCAAACTGGCCAATTGCCATTTTCGTCAGCGTCTGACTCAAGAAGGTTGTGGAGTTACCTGGTCCGCCGCCTGTGAGTACAAAGGGCTCGCTATAAATCATGAAGCTGTCCATAAATCGCAACAGAGTACCGATAACCAGAACACTCTTTAATCGGGGAAGCTGAATGAAACGGAAAACCGCCCATTTTGATGCACGGTCGATGGCTGCGGCCTGATAAAATGCATCAGGGATGGCACGCAATCCAGAGTAACAGAGCAGGGCAACCAGCGGTGTCCAATGCCAGACGTCCATCAACACGACGGTTATCCAGGCATCGACAGGATTGCCAGCATAATTGTAATCAATGCCCATGCTATTCAAACCCCAGCCAAACAGGCCGATATCTGCCCGGCCAAAAATCTGCCAGATGGTTCCAACAACGTTTCCTGGGATCAAAAGCGGAATAGCAACAACGATCAAACTTAGTGAGGCCATCCAACCGCGTGTTGGCATCATCAGGGCAATTGCGATACCAAGCGGGATTTCAATTGCCAACACCGTGAACGAGTAAATAAACTGGCGCATCAGGGATTCCTGAAGCCTATGGTCCAGTAAAACTTCTCGATACCATTCGACACCGACAAAATAGGCGTTGTTCTGGTCAAATATATCCTGAACCGAGTAGTTAACAACCGTCATTAGCGGAATTACTGCTGAAAAAGCAACCAATATGAATACGGGCAGGACGAGAAACCAGGCCTTATTGTTTTCTACCTTGTTCATGCGTGATTCTCCTCTACTAAAAACTCATTAACATAGAGTTTTAACCACTGTTCAGGAAAACTGATATATGCCTTGTGCTCCGGGATCTCGTGATCTTCATCCAGGCGGGCTTTGATGGTATGTGAAGCTAGCAGAAGTGTAAGGATTTTATAAGTTCCTAAATCTTCAACATGCAAAACATCACATTCAAATGCATCTTCAGTCGGTTTATTCCAGACGTGAATAAACTCTGGTCGAATTCCAATCTTAATGTTGGAACTTGAATTGGCATTGACCTGCTCCATCCGCTCTTCACTAAAGGGTATGCTGATGCCATCGAATACAACACCAGAGGCTGTAGCTGTTACATCTATCAGGTTCATACCCGGACTACCGATAAAGTAACCTACAAAGGTATGGTTGGGATTTTCGAACAATTCACGAGGAGTACCAAACTGAACAATTTGCCCGCCATACATCACTGCAATTTTGTCAGCAAATGTAGATGCTTCAAGCTGGTCATGAGTCACGTAAATCATGGTGATATTGAATTGTTCATGAATTTGCTTAAGCTTTCTACGTAGTTTCCATTTTAGCTGGGGGTCAATAACAGTTAAGGGTTCATCGAACAGAATGGCTGAAACGTCATCCCGAACTAATCCTCGACCCATTGACACTTTTTGTTTTTCGTCTGCAGTCAGGTTCTTGGCTTTTCTTTTGAGTACAGGGTGTAACTCAAGAATTTCCGCTATTTCATGAACCTTGGTTTGAATTTTAGCTTCAGCCACTTTCATGTTACGGAGCGGGAAAGCAAGGTTGTCAAAAACGGTCATGGAGTCATAAATAACCGGGAACTGAAAAACCTGGGCAATGTTTCTTTCCTGAGGCGGCAGGTGATTTACCACTTCACCATCAAAAACTACCTCACCTTTCGATGGCGTTAATAGACCTGAAATAATATTAAGAAGGGTGCTCTTGCCACAACCAGAAGGTCCTAACAATGCGTAGGCTCCACCTTGTTCCCAAACATGATTCATTTCGCGAATAGCGTAGTCACTGGGTCCATCTGGTTTTTTTTCATAACTGTGTGCCAGTGATTTTAAATGTATTTCTGACATAGCTATTATCCCTTAATCAGGCTGGATGGTGACTGGATCATGTCGCCGTTAAGGTCAAATACAAACAGCTTATGAGTCGGAAGGTATACCTTTATCTTTGTGTCTGTTCGATAGGCGTGTACACCAGAAAGCTGCATGACCAGGTTGAAATGATTATTCATTACATGCAGGAAAGTTTCTGAACCACTAATTTCAGCCAGTTCAACTTTCATTGAAAGCTCAAGGTCATCATCATTGTGAGGCACCAAACCAATATGGCTGGGGCGAATACCGAATTTATACCAACCAGGTTTCAGGCTTCTTAAATCCTGGTTTAGTGGAAAATGTACGGCTTCATCAAAGGTAACCTCGTTTTCAGATACCTGGCCAGGTACCAGATTAATTGGCGGCTCACTAAACAAGTCTGCTGCATCGACATCAACCGGCTCCCTGTAAACTTCAGGAGCCAAACCGGATTGAATGACCCTACCTTCATGTATAAGTGTGGTCGTACCGCCTAATGCCAATGCTTCATTGGGTTCGGTTGTCGCATAAACCGCAATCGAATTCCGTGCTTTGAATAATTCTCGTAACTCAACTCGCAATTCTTCACGCAGTTTGTAATCGAGGTTTACCAGTGGTTCATCAAATAAAATCAGGCTGGCATCTTTAACTAATGCTCGGGCCATTGCCGTTCGCTGTTGCTGACCACCGGATAATTCCAGGGGGTAGCGGTCCAGAAACTGCCCGATTTGTAACATGTCAGCAGTTTCCTTAACTCGTTTGTCGATTTCAGTCCGACTGGTTTTTGCCAGACGAAGTGGTGAGGCAATGTTTTCCCGTACTGTCAGGTTTGAATAATTAATAAACTGCTGATACACCATGGAGATGTTTCGTTTCTGCACCGGTACGCCGGTGACGTCGGCACTATTCATGAGGATCTTGCCTGAAGTGGGTTTATCCAATCCTGCCATTAATCGCATTAACGAAGTTTTACCCGCCAGAGTTCTGCCGAGTAATACGTTAAAAGAACCTGGTTCCAGTGACAAACTCACGCTGTTGAGATGGTGTTCACCATTCACTACGCGATCTACATTTTCTAATACAAGGGACATAATGTCGTCCTATTTTTATTTTGGGTAATACTTAATTTGTGTTCAACGAATCGCATTAATTCTGATTGGCAGTTATAAAGCGATAATTGTGCCAATTCGTATCAAAGTATTTGATGGTCAATGCAACCTTTTGAATATTAAAGAAAAATTTAATAAACTTTGTTGGTTGTTCAAAATAAAAAAGACGACTGAATAAGAAGTGTTCAATCTTTTTGTTGACTCTGAACAACTTTGAATATTAAGTGTGAACACTAATTGTGTTCATAGATTGAACACTTTTTGTGAAATTTAGATTTAGCAGAGTGCATTTCGCATATGAATTGCGAACAGAAATATAATAAAAAATATTTATGGTACTGAGCAATGAATCAAACGAATACATCAGACCGCCTGAAGAGTCAGAGCGGGAAAGATGCTGTTGATGCATCCGATCATCACCAAACGGTAATTGACGATTCCTGGGAAAGGTGTCGAAAATATGGCCTAGATCCGACTTCCGAACCCAGTGTGGAAAAACTGGATTTGGGTCAGGTGAGTAGTTTAAAAGAAGAACACCATTTTCTTGTTGAAACAACAGGTAAGGAGGTGCTGCCTTATTATGAAAACATCCTATCCAATAGCCAGTGCATGATCATGCTCACTGACAGTCAGGGCCAGATGCTGAACAGTTGGGGAGATCGCAGGTTTTTAAATAAGCAACAAAAAGCTTCATTGGAGCCTGGTACGTTATGGGGAGAACGGGTCAACGGCACTAATGCCATTGGTACGGCTATGGAACTAGGGCGTGCTGTTCAGGTGCAAAAAGATGAACACTTTTTAAAATCTAATCGATTTATGGTGGGTTCAGCCGCACCTATCTTTAATGTTAATCATGACTTACTTGGTGTACTGGATGTCTCCAGTGATACCTATTTGCCGCATTCACACACATTGGGCATGGTTAAATTGATGTCACAGTCCGTTGAAAATAGACTCATTATGAAGATGTTTTCCGGAGAGAATTTTCTGCTGACTTTTAATACCAATATGGACAATATCGACAGTCAATGGGCTGGTCTGATTGTGTTCAATGACGATGGCACAATTATTTCATCAAATCGACGTGCAGAGTTACTATTAGGTTATGACTTGGCATTGGCTAATATTTCAGATATTTTTGATTATCCGCTGCGTGAACTGAAAAACCACCCGGAGTCCATGCCCATTGCTCTGCCCGCATTGAGCCGTTATCAAATGCACGGTGTGCTTAAGCGACCGACAGATAAGGTGATTCAAGCTGTCGATTTTAGAGACCGGTTGTTAAAAAAGCGAAAACAAGATGATGGCTTAATTACATTGGATCGTCTGAGTTTTGGTGACAAACAGGTTGAGCGCAGTATTAGTCAGGCTAAGCGCATTATTGATAAAGACATCCCTATGTTGATCCATGGTGAAACGGGCGTTGGCAAAGAAGTCTTTGTCAGTGCATTGCATGATTATAGTTCTAGAAAATCTTATCCTCTGGTAGCAGTGAATTGTGCGGCCATTCCGTCAGAGCTGGTTGAATCTGAACTGTTCGGTTATGAAAAGGGTGCGTTTACCGGAGCCAGTAATAAGGGTGCTATAGGCCTGATTCGCAAGGCACATAAGGGCACATTGTTTCTCGATGAAATTGGTGAGATGCCTTTAAAGGTGCAAGCAAGGTTATTGCGGGTGCTTCAGGAGCGTAAAGTAATTCCTTTGGGGTCCACAGAGTCCTATCCAGTTGATGTGAAATTAATATCGGCAACAAACCGGTCATTGCGTGATGATGTCGAGAAAGGATTGTTTCGTAAAGATCTTTACTACCGTGTGAGTGGCTTGAATCTGGAGATTCCTCCACTACGTAATCGTACGGACCAAATGCAGCTATTCCGTGAAGTGCATCAAATGTTTGTTGCCCAGGACCAGCCCAAAGAGCTGTCAGAGGAAATTTTGGCACTATTCCAACAGCATCCCTGGCCAGGAAATATTCGACAACTCGTTAGTGTATTGCAAATTGCACTGGCAATGGCAGAGAATGAGCCGGTTCGTCCCTGGCACTTACCTGACGACTTCTTTTCGGATATTAAAAAGGCAAATAAGATTAATATAACAGGTGCGGTGAATGATATTGGGAATGAATACTCTGTATTGGGGCCTTCAGAATTACAACAGCATATCGAGGCAATTGAGGAGCCCCAGGTAGTTGATGTCAATAATCAGGTTTCACCTAAAGTCGATAGTCATGCTGATTTCGTTGCGATGTATCATCAAAATAACGGTAATATTTCCAAGACAGCAAAAACATTGGGAGTAAGTCGAAATACGTTGTATAAGCGATTAAGGGAAGCAGGACTGAAGTAATCAGCCCCGCTTATTAGCGGAAATTTTCCATTTTTATATGCATTGAAAAAGCAAAACAAGTTCTATTTAGCTATTCTGTACTCGGATTTCGGTTGCCAGAACCCCATATTGTTCAATAGCTTTTGTTTAAATTTTTGGTTTGGTAGCAAACCGACTGTAACTCTGCAGTGACAATTTCTTTAATGCCAGTATCCCGGGCCGAAGACGGAACAGCGAGTATTGGGCCCCAAATATGGTACTCCCATTCTATTGAAGGTCGGAACTAGGTAAACACTATGATCTCTGGAAGCTTGATCAGACAGGGATTTCGTCTGGTCAACATCATGAACTAATCCTAATTCGTCAAGTAATCATTGATTGGCCGTGCATGCAGTAAAAATACTTCCTTCCAATGCGTAACGGGCTTTACCATCGGGCTGGTAGGTAACGATCGTTAATAAACTGTTATTTGCCTTTAACGCTTTCGTGGCGTTATTTAGCAATAATAAACAACTTGTGACATAGGTACTTTTCGCCATATCTGCGTAATAACATGGCTGGCCGAATAAAGCGGTTTTCTGATCACCATAAACCGGTATTGCGGTACCAAGTTTTGCGATGTCGGCAGTACCGAAATCTTCTGATGAATCCAATACTTCGTGTAATGGCTTTCCGGAATATAAAATAATTTAAGAAAATCCGAATCCTAGTTTTGTTCATGAATGTTAAACAATGTGATTCGGGAGACATTGCTGCATCGGTTTTGTGATACTTGCCGTTGGTTAACTTTCACAACAGGAAGCTATCGATAGTACGTAATGCCAGTCCACCTTTTCTGCGCGTACGCCACTTATCATCTCCAATATTGAGCGAATTTTCGTAACGGAAAAAATAAGGATTGACTAGCAGACAGGTATTATCCGTAATCAACTTTTGCTAAGCGTCATCTTTCAGGGTCTGGGGTAATCACCAGTTCTACGACCGGGAGGTAAACCGTTTTGCCGATTGAGGGATACCAGACCAGGGTCGTTTCCCGTTGATTAGTGATTCCAATTGCTCTAATTTGATCGGGAGTAATACTTTTTAACAATCGCTTGCTGACAGGTCTTCAGTATCGATTCCCAGATCTCACCTAGGTCGTGTTCAATCCAGCAATTATTGTTCTCAAATGCTCGTCTTTCTATCAAGACTAACATTGCAGCCAAGTTAATTCTCTTAGAAATTAACTACTAGTTTGGAGTTAACGTTGTACTCCCAATATCATCGTTAAAGGGTTAGAATCAACTATATGCAATAAATTAAGCTAAAGCCTGTTTGGTATGGGCTGGAGAAAAACCTAAATATGGCTCAGAGTTGACGTCAGTATATCTTATACTCGGAAGAGTATTGGAAAACAGTTTTGTTAGTATTGACGAGCTGGTTGGACGTTTTCAGGTAACTCCTCAAACTATTCGCAGGGATTTGAATCAGCTAGCAAAAGACAAAAAAATATCAAACGCTATATAGATTCGATGATTTCTAATAAATATTCGAATACACAACAGCTCGATCAAAACTCGTAATGTGTTTATGATTTTCTTTGAATTTTGGCCCTCTTAGATATCGTTAAGTATTGAGCTGTAGTTTTGTGAATATTTAGATTCTACAAAAAACAAAAGGTATATTGAAGCATCATTCGAAGAGGACGTCAGGCCAAAATCACACGTCCCATATCTCTCCAATTCAAGACTGGAAAAAATTTGGGCTGGTAACGTGTTCATGGAAATAGTTTATAAATGACATTTGATTAGATACATAAAATAAAAACATCGAAATATATTGTAGTATAAATATGACGTTAAACAATCAGGAATTATCCTTGAATATACATAACAACAGAGCTTGGTTTCTGGTACTTCCTTCTGTTTTATTGTTGGCCTTCGTAGCAGTAATTCCCCTAATTAGCGTGATTAATTATTCCTTCCACGACATATTTACACAAGAATCAAAATACTGGGTAGGTATGGAGTGGTACCGTGAGATATTGGGAACAGAACGATTCTGGGCAAGTTTTGGGCGAAGCTTGTTATTTTCATTTTTAATTTTGTTGGTTGAAATTCCGCTAGGTATTTTCATTGCTTTATCTATGCCCAAAAATAGCACGTTAGTGGCCATTTGTTTTGTGTTGATGTCTTTACCATTGTTGATTCCCTGGAACATGATCCCGATAATTTGGTATACCTTTATTTCACAAGAATATGTTAATGAATTCTTTGTTTTCCTTGGTATTGAATTAGATTGGAAATTCAATGCAGTTCATACTTGGTTCGCCATTGTTTTGATGGATGCTTGGCATTGGACTAGTCTCGTTGTTGTATTGTGTTATTCAAGCTTAACGACAATTTCCAACGCTTATTATCAGGCTGCAGCGATTGATAGAGCGTCTAGATGGAGCGTATTTAGATTTATCCAATTGCCCAAAATGGTTGGCGTTTTAATGATGGCTATTCTACTTCGATTTATGGATAGTTTTATGATCTATACCGAGGCGTATAGGTTAAACGCAGGCGGCCCAGGAAATAGTACTATGTTTTTAGCAATGGATTTGGGGGAAGATATTTTTTCTTTTAACTACGGCCCTGCGGCGGCTCGTTCCGTTATCTATTTTTTAGTAATTTTAACTGTGTCCTGGGTTTTTAAGACTGCGCTAGCATTACACGGGTCTCGAGAAGCCTAAAGACAACTAAGGGATTATTCCATGCTGCCATTGCGACCATTTTTAATAAGCCAAATACAGTTCAGATGGGTACCATCAACATTCTACATTGCATTTTTATTATTGCCTCTTGTACCTGTATTTTACCTCAGCTTTCATTCAAACGTAAGTACACCCGATTTGGCCTCAAGTGAATTTACATTTAGAAATTACTTAAAAATTTTTAATAATGCGAATTTAACAGCTGCAATTTCCAGTTCAATTAGTTATGTGTTGATTAACATAGTGATAACGATTCCCCTTGCGCTTCCTGCAGCTTATGCATTTTCCCGTTTTTCATTCACTGGTGACAAACATTTGTTCTTGGGTTTTTTGGCATTAAGAATGACGCCTCCCGTTGTGATGATATTTCCGATATTCCAACTTTTTTCTTCTATTGGTTTAATAAATTCACCATTAGCAATTGCGTTGGCACATTGCTTATTTAATATACCAATCTCAATTTGGGTGCTAGAAAGTTTTATGTCTGCGATTCCCAAAGAACTAGATGAAACTGCATTAGTAGATGGCCATTCATTACCTGGCTTTTTTATTAAAAAATTTTTGCCTCTGATGGCTCCTGGAATCGCTGTAGCAGCATTCTTTTGTTTTATGTTTTCTTGGGTTGAAGTCGTATTTGCCCGTATATTAACAGTGACTAACGGTAAACCAATAAGCATGGCGATTACTGCATTATTTAGTTTTAAAACTGATATCGGATTAGTGATGGCGATGACGGTTCTTTCAATTATTCCAGGTGCCATTATGATATTTTTCGTACGCAAACATATTGCTAAAGGCTTTACGATTCGATAAGTAAATTGAGTGATCATTATACGAGATTTACGAAAGTTTTTACTATCTACCGAAAATGAAAACTAACCTGGGGTTCATTATAGTAAATTTCTTTCTTCCATTAATTTTGAAACCATCTAACAATTTTAGGCAAGTGATGTGTATGCTAAATGGCGTTAGTTGTTATCTGTAAACAAGGAGTAATCAATTTATGACATTCCCGATTAAGGCGACGTGCCAATGTGGGCAGATTTCCTATGAGTTACACAAACCTCCTATTGCGGTGTTTGCATGCCATTGTACTGAATGTCAAAAATTGGCAACCGCTCCCTATAGCGTAACGGCATTATGTTCGGCAGAGGATATTCAGTTTCATGGGGAGCTTAAAGAGTGGCGAAGAGGCTCTGATAGTGGAAATATAAGTGCAGCAAAATTCTGTCCGGGGTGTGGAAACCGAATCTATCACTATAATCCAGATAACCCTTCGAGCATTAAGCTCAAGTTAAAACCAGTAGATCATGTAGGCGCAAATCTATTCGAGCCCAGCACCCATATATGGGTAAGTGAAAAAGTAGAATGGGTAGAAATTCCTAAGCATGTAAAGGCACTGCCAAAAGGTCTATAGAGATAACAAACCTATATTGCCAGATAAGCCATCATGTAAATCAGAGACCTATTCAATAAGTGCTGTGATGGGTGTCCATGGAAGGCGGTTAACGCGGCATTATGAGGTTATATGAGCATCAGTTTTAGGCGAATAGATGATCCATATTCAGAGGAAATTTTTAGGCTCACTAAGACGGGGTTATTTCCTTTCGTCGATGAAGTGTTTGGTTGGGATGATGAATTTCAAAAGCAACGAATGCGTGATGACTATGAACCTGAATGGTTTCACTGGGTATTTGAAGGCGATCAGAGAATCGGCTACGTTTGCTTTAAGCCTTATGAGCAGGCATTGCACCTACACCTGCTAGTATTAGAACAGGCTTATACCGGCTTAGGCTATGGGAAAAGGGTCATGGAAGCAATTCATAAAAAAGCTACTGATGAGCGACGCGACATTACATTATCAAGCTTTAAGTGTAATGAGCGTGCAGTGCACTTGTATAAGTCATTAAATTATGAGGTCACTGAGGAAGAAGCGCATTTCCTTTTATTCCGAAAACCCTATAACAAAACGCTGTAGCAATACGGTCTGAAATTCAGCGCTAGACTGGCGAAATTTGTCAGGTGGTAGCTTCATGTTCGAGAAACGAAATAAGACCTGATGAAAAAAAACGCCCACGAAATAATTATCGGGGGCGTTCTAGTACTATTTTTCTATTTTTATGTCAGCTATTAGTTCCACTGACCAGAGCCGTTCATGTGTCCATTCATTTGGCCATAACCCTGTGAGTCACAGTTACCTCTTTGTCCTTTGCCCATGTGACCAAAACCGCGCTGTTGGTTGTGAGCAGCCATATATTTGTCCAAACCATCTATCTGGTCAGCAGATAACGCAGAGGCCAGGCGATCTTTTAACAGGGCATGGTGTGCATCACGTTCTTCATCAGTGGGTGGTTCTGTTCTTCCTGTCATGGTTGCATGCATTTCATTCCTAAAGTCCTGCATAATGACTTGAATCTGGGCTTGCTGATCTTCAGTGATGTTCAGTTCCTGATAGATATAGTCCATGCCAGCGCCTCGTGACATTTTTCCACCGTACATAGGGCCGAAACCGTTGGCAAATGAATATCCGGTCAACAATGCCAATACGGTAACGATGCTTGCAATAAATACTGTTTTAGTTTTCATGATGTGTTTCCTCTTTTAGGACTATTGATTTGTGATGATTAGTGTGGTCTAAAAGAGTGCAACAAATTTGAATGAAAAAAGGAAAGAATGTGGACGTTATAGCTGAAGCCAAACTCCTTATGTTCAATAGATAAAATAATTAAAAATAAGAGGAATAACCGGTGGCCGAAAAAAACAAGCTGGAATTAGGTTTTGAAATGCGCAGAAAAGTCATGAGCGATGAGTTTGTTGATCGAGCGTTAAATAATGCGTCTGAGTTTACTATGCCCGCTCAGGAAATGATCACCGAAATGTGTTGGGGCACAACCTGGCAAAACGATAGTCTGCCGTTAAAAACCAGAAGTCTGATTACGATCTCTATGCTAGTGGCGCTTCGTGCTTCAAATGAATTAAAAGGCCATGTTCGTGGTGCATTGCGTAATGGCTGTAGTCCCGAAGAGATTCAGGATACTCTATTGCATGCAACGGCCTACTGCGGAGCACCGGCGGGTTTGGAAGCCTTTCGTGCGGCCAGTGAAGTAATTGAACAGTGGCAATCTGAGTCCTGAACTGTATAACAACCTGGTTTTCAAGTTGAATACAGACTGAATTTTTTACTACTGAACGTCTTTCAGATTTTTACAATGGTCCTCCGTTGTTTTAGGCTTAAAAATGTTTTAGCAGAGCGAATACATTATGAGAATAATATTGTTAACATTATTGGCCTTTCTGACGGGTTGTTCCAATAACATGATTGCTCTGGACAACGTGAATCCACAGGCAACTCAACAAGGTACGGTTCCTGCAAATCAGCAAAAAGCTGCCACGGGCGATGATAAACAATTGTTGTCACACTTTATGAACCAGTATCAGCAATGGAAGGGAGCGCCTTATCTGCTTGGAGGTACCTCGGTATCCGGTGTTGATTGTTCCGGTTTTGTATATCGTACCTATCTTGACCAGTTAAATAGAACACTGCCACGTACGACGGCGAAACAGGTATTACTCGGAAAAAAAGTTAATCAATCCGGCCTAAAAATAGGTGATCTGGTATTTTTCAAAACCAGTTTCAAGGTTCGTCATGTGGGTATCTATATTGGCGAGGGCAAATTTTTACATGCATCGACCAGCAAGGGTGTCACCATTAGTTACCTTGACAACGTCTACTGGGCATCTAAATATTGGACTGCACGTAGACTAAGCTAACAGGCTATCAACAATAGCGTTCAATATATCCAGGCTTGGGCCATCTTTAGGGAAATTCAGAATCCATGTTAATAGGAATTAGCGCCGCATTAGGTGCGGCTGTCACCTGGGCCATCGCCACTCGTGGGTTTCGTAGACTATCCGGTTATTTTAACCCTGTTGCCCTGAATATCTGGAAAGGAGTCATCTCCCTTGCCGGATTATCCCTTTGGTTGCTCTATCAGCAGCCATCAATAAATTCATTAAGCTCACTTGACTGGTTTTGGCTCTTGTCATCAGGTGTCGTTGGTATTGGTCTGGGAGATACGGCACTCTTTTTAGCGTTGAAACAGTTAGGCGATAGGGCCACTTTACTGGTTGCCGAAACCGTGGCTCCGATTCTGGTGCTAATCATGGGTTGGCTCTGGCTGGCCGACTACCCGGGGGCCTGGCAGCTATTAGGTATGTTTTTGATCATATTGGGTATCGACTGGGTGATCGGGGTGCCAGAAAATGGTGGCCATTATACCAAAAGCCCCGGCTTGAAATGGGCGTTGCTAGCGGCACTTTGTCAGGCTCTGGGGGCTGTATTATCTCGACAGGTGTTGAAAGGCAGTGATTTGGATCCGGCGTTAACTGCCAGTATTCGTTTGGTGGGTGGCATGGTTGCCTGCCTGGTAATAATGATGGCGTTAGGGCTTAAGCTTCGACCCCAAAGCAAATCGATAAAATCTCTGTTACCCACCCTTATTTGGGTGTCGGTGTTAGGGACGTTAATGGGCCTAACCCTACAGCAGACGGCCCTGATCCATATAGATGCCACACTGACTCAAACCCTTATTGCCACCTGCTCGCTTATGGCTGTTGGTATTGCCTTGATAGAAGGCGAAAAAATATCCAGACGCAGTATATACGGGGTAGTCATTGGACTTGTTGGTTTGGTATTGGCGGTAGGGGCGGTATTAACCTAACTGACAACCCTCATGTCCTGGCGGTGTGAGGGCGTATCAATAGGTTTTAGCGCGCTTCAGCTGCTTCTGCACATTTTATGCAATAGTCGGCATAAGGGATGGCATCGAGTCGCTCTTCAGAAATTTCGCCACCACAGGTTTCACAATAACCAAAGGTATCTTCGTCAATACGGATTAACGTATGAGTGATTTTCAGAATTTCTTCTCTGGCTTCACGAGCTATTTCCCTTAAAACATCGTCGTTTTCACGTTCGGTAACCTGCTCTGCAAAATCTGGACTGCGTGCCTGAGATAAGTCCTTTTCCAGCTTTTCTACACGATTTTGTAATTGACGCTGGGTGTCCAGCAATTGCATACGTAACTTCTTTAAATCGGCATGTGCCATAAAAAATACTCCAATTCAAAAGCGGGTCTTCTAGAATTGTTTTAAGATTATGGCTCATAATGAACCATTCTTCAGAAATTCTAATTGCCCCGCGTCAACTTCATTTCAGAATTCGCTAGCTCGTTACCATAACCGCACCGGCCAGGAGTAATACCAGACCAGAAGATTGTTTGAAACCTATTGAGCGGACTTCGGAGCCCCAAAGACCAAAGTGATCAATAACTGCTGCCAGCGCAAATTGGCCTAACAATAAAAGCGTAAACGCTGACGCCATGCCAAGCCTTGGAACAGTATAGGCGATTGAACCCACGATAATGAGACCCAGTAAGCCGGCGCTAAATGTATACCAGGGAACCATATTCCATGAAGATGTCAGATTACCCCCTTTTAAATAAATCATGATGAGACCGGCCATTACACCGCCCAGCCCATAGGTGATGAATACACTTTCCATAGTGCCAACCTGACGGTCTAGTTGGCCCATGAACTGGCCTTGTAATGAAACCGCTAGGCCACCAACGATGGCAACAAAGGCTAAAAAATATTGGCTGTTCATAATTGTGTATCCAAGTTGGTGACACAGAAATATGACAGATTATTTGCAGCATACAAAGCACTTTTATGTCTATTTATTGGTTGGGTTTTAAATAAGTATAAAAACACCATGATTCAAAACGAACTATTGGGTATGGTGGTTAAGTAAAGGGAATAATCATAATGAGACAATGTCACCAATATAGAAGTAACCCTGTGTCAAAGCGGGTGTTTTAAATGGTTCACTAACTGTAGTTGGCCGTAACTTCTTTCCACCAAGGGGGAGCCTCTTATGAAACTTGTATTTAATATTACCCCCGAACTCGAACAATGGTTAAAGAACACCGCGGGTCGAATTGATCAAAGCTACCTGGATACTGAACCGGATACCGATGCCCATCAGGTAAACTGGAATTGTCAAATCATAGCCTATAGTAATAGTCAAAAGCCGACTCTGGTCGCGGTTGAGAGCTTCAGTAGTTTTTGCGTGATATTACCCTTGTCGAATCAACAAACCCTGGTAGATTTACAAGAAATGTTGCTTATACGCTGGGGTAATGAATTGGCATATCACTGTGCCGAAAGTGGTGTGTTAACCGATACCGAAATTCAGAGCTTTATTAAACAGTTTATTCAAAAATCCAAATCCTATTGTTGGGTGAGCAAACAGTTTGGACAGCAGCAAACGCGTGTCGACCGTATCGTTAATCAAGTAAAAATGAGAATGCAGAATGCTGCGCTAAAAGGCTTGAGTAAAGAGGAATCCATTGAGCTGGGAGATCAACTCAACCTGAAAAATAAAAGCACTAAATATAATCAATGGGACCTACATTCTAATAGCCCTGTCAGTCGATTGTTGGCAGATGGTTTGTTCCGTTTTGGAAAAGGATTGGCCAAGGAATCTTTCGATCACACACCAGACAAGCACTTTCCATGTCCACATGGGCTGGGACGACTACAAATGGTCAACCCATCATCGCCACAAAGCACCGATAACAATGTAGTTTGCCTGTCTACATTTAAGAAGAAGCGTTAGTCGTTAGCAAAAAGGAATCATAGCAATTCCCAAATGTCAGGGCGGCTAATTTTATTTTATAGTCTTTGCCCCCCCCCCTTATAAAAAGAACATTTTAACGGGAGAGGTATCTCAAGGTTGACCAGATCGCCCCGAACCTGTTTATTTATAACCATCTCCTTTCAATAAACAGCCCAGCAAAGGGCAGGGCCTGTTTAAAAAATTTCCGGTACCCGTTAAGGGGTCGCCTGAATTAGGTTGCAAATTTTGCGCTTTGTGTGAGTGCCTAAGTTAAATTTCTGTGTCCTGAGCCTGTTTTATTTACTTCTGACCGCCTGAATGTTCCTGTGTTTAGCATGGACGTTATTCGTTCAATTATTCCACGACTCCCATCTGAAATACTCGGTTTATTGGCTGTAAACTTTCTTTGTATTGTTTGATTTTACTGTAAACCTTCTTTGTATTAATTTTTGACATACATCATTAATACTTATTTAAGTTATTGTTTTATAAAGAAAATAATCCAAGTGGCAAAGTTATTGCGTTTTATGTAACTCATACAGTACACAAAACGAATAACGAGCCTAGGCTCCTCTTCAAAATATTCAGGAGATGGAATTATGCATGAAATCGAGAAGGCTCTTGACGACAGGCAATTGGCAGTTACAGCCGAAAATCTGGGGATTTCCCGTCGAGGATTTTTACAGTTCTGTACAGGTGTCGCTGCTACATTAGGATTAAGCAACACGGCAGGTATTCAAATCGCACAGGCTGTGTCCAACTCTGGAATGCGACGTCCCTCCGTTATCTGGCTATCAGGATCAGAGTGCACGGGCTGTACTGAGTCGCTATTACGATCAACACACCCAACACTAGAAACCTTAATTCTGGACATGGTGTCACTGGACTACAGTGAAGCGTTAAGTGTCGCCGCGGGTTATCAGGTGGAAGAAGCCAAGAGTGCTGCGATGAAAGAAAATTGGGGCAAATATATTCTTGTTGTTGAAGGTGCGATTCCTACAAAAGATGGCGGTATCTACTGCAAGATTGCCGGTAAAACCATGTTGGAGCACCTGCATGAAGGTGCTGAAGGTGCAGCGGCTATTGTTGCCATGGGTTCGTGTTCTTCCTGGGGGGGTATTCCATCTGCGGGTATGAATCCAACGGGTGCCAAAGGGGTATCAGACATCATTTATGATAAGCCTATTATTAATATCCCGGGATGTCCTCCTAATCCATATAACTTTCTGTCGGTGGTTTTGCAATACGTTACTTTCAATACATTGCCAGCCCTTGATGATCAGCTACGCCCTAAATTTGCCTATGGCCGTTTAATTCACGAAAACTGCGAACGTCGTCCTCATTTTGATGCAGGCCGATTTGCAAATGAATTTGGTGATGAAGGCCATCGTCTGGGTTATTGCCTGTACAAACTGGGTTGTAAAGGACCAGAAACCTGGGCTAATTGTCCTGTTATTGAATTTGGGGATATCGGTGGTGGAATTTGGCCGGTAGGTGTCGGCGCGCCCTGTTTTGGCTGCACCGAAAAAGGTGTTGGTTTTACCAAGGCATTACATGAAGCCTCTGAAGTTTCCACCCATACATCGCCGGAATTTTTCCCGAATATTAATCCAGAAAAAGGTAGTACTGCCACAGCAGGCTCAGCTGGTTTATTAGGAGCAGCGTTAGGTGCGGCCGTTGGTGCATCGGCCATGGCAATTCGAAATCTGGGTAAATCTGAACAGCAAAATGAGTCTCAGGGCAGTTAAAGGGGGCCAGTCATTATGGATAGGCGATCTTTTTTAAAAATGGCAGGCAGTGGTGCCGTTATTGCTGCTAGTGGAATACCAGCTGCCGCCAGGGGAAACCTTGAGGTTTCCGATGAGGCGGTGGGCATGTTATTTGATGCCACTCGCTGTATCGGTTGTCGTGCTTGTGTTGCCAGCTGTAAAGAAATTCATGGTAAACCGGCTGAGCTACTTGATGGTGAACCGATGTGGGACGCGGCTGAAGATCTTTCAGCAGATACGCTAAACATCATTAAAGCCTATAAAAACGAAGTTGAAGGCCATGTTTCCTTTATCAAGCGAAATTGTATGCACTGTGTTGACCCAGGCTGTGTATCAGTCTGTCCTACCAAGGCATTGACCAAGGATCCAGTAACCGGAATAGTCGAGTACGACAAAGATGTGTGTATTGGCTGTCGCACCTGTATGGCAAGTTGTCCGTACAATATCCCCAAATATTCCTACGATGAAACCTTTGGTGAAATTAACAAATGTACATTCTGTAACAGTAAAGGCATTGAACGTATCAGCAAGGGTATGTTGCCAGGCTGTTCTGAGGTGTGTCCAACAGGTGCAAATATTTTTGGTAAACGTTCTGATCTCCTGGAAGAGGCCAGGCGCCGTCTTGAACTGAACGAAGGTGATCGATACGTTTATAAGCTAAACGCTATTGATTCCAGGTATCAACAGGAAGGTACTGTAGGCAAATATCAGCAGCACATTTACGGTGAGCATGAAGCAGGTGGTACTCAGGTGCTTATGCTGGCAGGCGTTCCATTTGAAAATCTGGGTATGCCTAACTTACCAGAGCGCTCATACGCATCAATCTCGGAGACAGTCCAACATTCCATATATAAAAGTGCTATTGCTCCTACCGCATTGCTAGGCGGCATGTTGTGGTTGGCCCGTAGAAATGAAAAGCGCATTCGCGATGAAGAAGATCAGGACGGAGGTGATTCATGAGTCATTATAAGAAGCTTGATCACAAGCTCCTGACGTTGCCAACGGCGTTATTGTCACTGGCCGCTATTACGTCATTAACCATTATTGGCTATCGGTTCCTGAATGGTTTAGGTTCTGTGACTAATTTGAATGATGTGTATCCCTGGGGTATTTGGGTCGCTTTTGACATTGTTGTCGGAACTGCCTTTGCCTGCGGTGGTTATGCATTGGCATTAGTGGTTTATATTCTGAACAAGGGTAAATACCATCCGCTAATTCGTCCGGCATTATTGACGAGTTTATTGGGTTATGCCATGGGGGCCGTATCGGCGTTTATTGATATGGGCAGATTCTATAATTTCTATTATCTGTTTAATCCCAATCAGATCAACCTGAACTCGGTTATGCTGGAAATTGCCCTTTGTGTTATGGCTTACATCTTGGTGATGTTTATTGAGTTTATGCCTGCGATGCTTGAAAAATTCAAGAAGTTTGCTCTGAAGGAAAAACTGGAAAAGGTCCTGTTTGTCTTTATCGCTATTGGCGCATTACTGCCTACCATGCACCAGAGTTCACTGGGTTCATTACTTATCGCCGCCGGTCAGAAAGTGTACCCATTATGGCAATCTTTGTATTTTCAGCCGATTCTGGCTTTAAGCAGTGCCATCATCATGGGTATGAGCATCGTGATCTGGGAAGGCTCTATGGTCACTGTAGTGTATAAGCGACAACCAGAAACACATTTGTTAAAGGGCGTGGGTCAGTTTGCTTTATATCTTCTTCTGTTTTTCCTTGTCATTCGTCTGTTTGACATCACAAATCGTGGTGTTTGGGGGCTGGCATTCCAGGGTGACTATCGAGGCAATATGTTCCTGTTGGAAATGGTGTTGTTTCTGATACCGACCTACATTCTGATTTCACCTTCACTCCGTAAACGTGGACCTCAATTGATGGTAGCCGGAACCAGCCTGTTATTGGCGGGCGCACTGTATCGATTAAATGCGTTCCTGATCGGATGGGTGCCAAACCCGGCAGACACTTATAGCTATTTTCCTTCGGTTCCAGAATTGATGGTAACCATTGGTTTGGTGGCCCTGGAACTACTGGTTTATGTCGTTGTCATCAAAATGTTCCCGATATGGCCCAAAGAACATGGTGAAGCAGCTCAGATATTACATGAATCGGGTTAAATCCGGTTTGATACAGATTTATTAAATTAGGAGACTCATCGTGAACAATCGTGTAATCATTGACCCTGTAACTCGAATCGAAGGACATTTGCGAATCGATGTAGAAATCGATGACGGCAAGGTTTCCAAGGCATGGTCTTCAGGCCAGATGTGGCGTGGCATTGAGCAAATTCTACTTGGCCGGGATGCGCGTGATGCCTGGGCATTCACGCAGCGTATCTGTGGTGTCTGTACCACGGTTCACGCATTGACTTCTGTACGTGCGGTAGAAAATGCCCTGCAATTGGAAGTCCCAATCAATGCACAGCTGATTCGTAACCTGATGGTAGCTGCACACGCGGTCCATGACCATATTGTTCACTTCTATCACCTGTCTGCATTGGACTGGGTCGATATTATCTCTGCACTAAAAGCAGACCCTAAGAAAGCGGCAACTATCGCAGAATCTGTTTCTACCTGGAGCCTGAACGGGGTTCATGAGCTAACCAGTGTTCAGCAGAAACTTCAGTCTTTTGTAGATAGCGGTCAGCTAGGCATTTTTGCTAATGGCTACTGGGGCCACTCCGCCATGAAGCTACCGCCAGAGGTTAACCTGATTGCTGCAGCTCATTATTTGCAGGCGCTGGAAATCCAGCGTGACGCCAATAAAATTGTTGCTATTTTGGGGGGTAAAACTCCACATGTTCAAAACCTGACTGTTGGTGGCGTGACCAATTCCATAAATCTGGATAGCCAGTCAGTCATGAACATGGAGCGTCTGGTGTACATCAAAGAGTTGATGACCCGGCTGGATGATTTCATCAAAAACGCTTATCTGATTGATATTTCCATCGTTGGCGCTAGCTACCTTGAATGGGCGGGATACGGTGCCGGTGTCACAAACTACCTGTCTGTCCCTGAAATGGCATTGGATTCCAGAGGAACCCGGTTTGCATTACCTGGTGGCTACATAGAAAACGGTGATCTGAGCGGGTTCAAGGCAATTACCTCCTTTGAAGATAAATTTTTCATAGAGGGTGTAAAAGAGAGCTCCAGGCACAGTTGGTATGCTGATGACGGCGTTCCGCTTCACCCCTGGGAAGGTGTAACGGATCCTAACTATACTGACTTTCAGGATGACGGAAAATACAGCTGGGTTAAGTCGCCGACATTCTATGGTAAGCCGGCACAGGTTGGTCCATTGGCAAATGTACTCTGTATGGCCGCAGCGGGTAACAAGAGTGCGCTGGACAACACCCAGTTTGTTTTGGACACGGTTGGTTCTCTTGCAAGCACTAAGGTTGGTCTGGATGCTTTGCATTCAACTCTGGGTCGTCACGCTGCACGGGCGGTTCGTTGCGCGGTTTTAATGGAAGAGATGCATAATCAATGGGATCTTCTGGTAGACAACATCGCCAGTGGCGATGTCGACACCTTTAACCAGCCGGTATTCCCGAAAGGTGAAATTCGAGGTATTGGTTTCCATGAAGCGCCGCGTGGTGTTCTATCTCACTGGGCCGTTATCGAAAATGGCAAAATCAAAAACTATCAAGCGGTTGTTCCTAGTACCTGGAATGCCAGCCCTCGTAACGACGACGATGTGCCAGGCCCATACGAAGCTGCTCTTTTGGATCATCCGGTTGCTGATCCGCAAAGGCCGCTTGAAATTTTACGTACGGTCCACTCGTTTGATCCTTGTATCGCCTGTGCCATCCACATGGTAGACATTGAAGAAAACGAAATCGTTAAGGTGAAAGTGATTTAAACATAAAGACAGGGTTTGCTAAGCGCCAGGATATGAGAACGCTATAAGGAGATAGAATGAATATATTGGTATTAGGCATTGGTAACATATTACTTTCTGATGAAGGCATTGGTGTCCGCGTTGTAGAAGCACTGCAAGAAAGATATTACATTCCTGATTCATTGGATGTTATGGACGGCGGCACAGCAGGTCTTGAATTATCTGAAAACATTGCCAACCGTGATCATGTTATTTTGATCGACGCCGTTAAAACGGGCGCCCCTGCGGGTACGGTGATTGAGTTGTTCGATGACGATGTTCCTCGTTTGTTTAGAACCCGTATATCTCCGCACCAGCTTGGAATATCCGATGTATTAGGTATTTTAAAAATCATGGGCGAAATACCCAAGGGCTTTACCCTGTTTGGCGCTGTTCCTTATAGCCTGCATACGGGTACTGAGCTCACTGAAGCCTTTTTACCCATTCGAGAAGCTATACTTCGGAGATTAGTTAAGCGACTTGCCGAGCTGGGTATTGAGCTGGAACAGCGTGATGTCGGCGTACCTGTCAATCTTCTCACCCAAATGGCAAATTAACTATGTGTATTGGAACCCCATCACTGGTCATAGAAACAAACGGTAAAATCGCGGTTGTGGAAGCAGCAGGTGAGAAGCTGACGGTTAGCCTGATTCTTATGAATGTCCCCGTTAAAGTTGGTGACTATTTGCTAGTTCAGGTAGGCAACTTTGCCGTGGAAGTAATTGAGCCCGAACGTGCAAAAGACGCTTTGGCTTATATGGAAGCGCTGTTACTGGAAATAAATAATGGCTGATTCAGGATTTAAAGAAAACCCGAATGCGTTTCTTGAAGACTACTTTAAACAGGTAGCAACTAAGGAAATGAATGACATGGATATATGTAACCAAAACATTCAGGTCGAAGCGGTTGGCTTCCACCTTTACGAAAACCACTGGCTGGGAATGGTCATTACGCCCTGGTTTTTAAATCTCATGCTGTTACCTCAAGAAGGTCAGCCATGGCCGGAGTTGATTGAACAAAAAGGCAATGATATTGCTTTGGAATTTCCTTGCGGGAATCTTAATTTTACTCCGAGAGTCGACCCAATTATTGGCAGTCACCTGGTATGTTCACTGGCATCTCCGGTAAAAGATTACAAAACGCATGAAGAGTTGGTAACTGTGGCGCATCAGATCCTGGTCGATTTGAACCGCATTCCGCTGACCAATGTTGATGAACCTGCTTCAATGTCACGACGAAGCCTGTTTACCAACCTCAGAACTAAATAAGCTGAACTATCATGTCTCTTGCCGGTTGCGTGATTGTTAAAGCCAGGGTAACTGGTAATTGCCTGAGTGATATCAAGGTGCATTCGTTAAGGCCAAATTTGGCACAAAAACTGGTGCAGGGCAGGTCTTTATCAGAAGCGACCGATAGGATTAGCCAATGTTATGTCGTCTGTCAGCAAGCGCAAACACTGGCTGTCTACCTTGCCTACAAACAGAAAGCACCGTCAAGTGATCAACTGGTTAGCATTCAGTTAGAAGCTATAGATCAAACATTGTGGCGCTGGATGGTTGATTTACCCAAACTGGTTTCGCTTCCGACTCAACTGACCGAATACGCAAAAATAAAACAGCAAATTGTTAACTGGCAGAGACGATCTTTTTCTTCAAATCGACCGGTAAGTGAGCAAGTTACCGCAAACCTTGAGGTTGTTAATCAGTGGTTTTCCGAACTGGTCGGAGTCTCGGCATCTCAATGGGCTGGCTATAGTATCAAGCAGCTAGAACGCTGGATTGACAGTGATTCAATTGCTGCACACATAATCAAAATTTCACAAGATCTGATACCTGTTGCTGACAGTCAGCAGTCCATTGAACCACAACACTATACCGACCAGCTATCACAGCTAAATCGACCCGCCTGGGTTCATAAAGCCATTCAGCGAATTACTCAGGCTACGGCAGAAGAAGCCGAGTTCTTTAAACAGTCAGGGAAAATCTGGTCCATACCGGTTATTCAATTACTCAAACGCCTAAGGGATTTTGCCAACAGTGTGAATGGTTTGGTGTCGAATAATGTCAATGTTGAATACGGTTTTGAAACCAGAGATGACCAGATACTAACCTGGGTAATGACCGCACGTGGCTGGCTGTTACACAATATTACACTTAATAACGAAAAATCTGTGCCCAATCACGTGCCGATTTCTGATTATCGCATATTATCACCTACAGACAGTTATTTTTGTCAAAACGGTCAGGTCGAGAAATTTTTGCAGCAACTGAGGTTTAGGAATCTGACGCAGGTTTCAACGATATTGGAACTTACTATATTGGCATCGGATCCCTGTGTTGAGTACAAGGTTGAAATAGAATATGCATGAAATGTCACTTGCTGAAGGCATGATACAACTGATAGAAGACCAGGCTGAAAGCCAGCATTTTAGCCAGGTCAAAAAGATTTTTCTTGAAATTGGCGCGTTATCCAATGTGGAAGTAGAGTCTTTGCTTTTTTGTTTTAATGCTGTTGCTTTGGGCACTGTGGCAGAAACAGCGGAAGTTATCGTTGAGCGTACTGTGGGACAGGGTTTCTGTATGGACTGTAGCCAAAGTGTAACCTGTGATTCCCTGTATCAAGCTTGTCCTTTCTGTCAAAGTTATAAAATTCAGGTAACGGGTGGACAGGATATGAGAGTTAAAGAACTTGAGGTCGCCTGAATCTGATCCAGGCCATTTTTTGTTAGAAACAGGATTATCATATGTGTAATTCTTGCGGTTGTAGCCATGGGGAAACCCGAATAGACGGGCAGCCAGCTCATTCTGGCCTGGGTGATGAACAGCATCACGATCATCACCCCTTACATGCTCATGACGCCGGTGTTATTGAAAAACAGCGTGATGACCTCCATTTTGGAAAAGGCCCGGCGCACGCACACGCGCCAGGTTTAAGTCAGAGTCGAATGGTACAGATCGAACAGAGTATTCTGTCTAAAAACGATCACTATGCGGAACAAAATCGTGCCAGTTTTGCCAGCCAACAAATATTGGCATTGAATCTGGTTTCCAGCCCCGGATCAGGTAAAACAACTCTGTTAACCGAAACCCTCAATAACATCAAAGATCGCATCAATTGTGCTGTAATCGAAGGTGATCAGGAAACGGCAAATGACGCTGAACGCATCCGTACTACCGGAGTACAGGCAGTACAGATTAATACCGGCAAAGGCTGTCATCTTGACGCTCACATGGTCGGCCACGCCATGGATTCCTTTATATTCAATCAGCAAGGCCTGTTATTTATAGAGAATGTAGGCAATTTGGTTTGTCCGGCAGGTTTTGACCTGGGTGAAGCCCATAAGGTCGCGATTCTTTCGGTAACCGAGGGCGAGGATAAACCTCTCAAATACCCTGACATGTTTTATGCTGCCGATTTATTGTTACTGAACAAGATCGATTTACTGCCTTATTTGAATTTTGACGTTCAGGCCTGCATGGATAATGCTAAAAAAATAAATCCGGATATTGACATCATTCAGTGCTCAGCGACTAGCGGTGAAGGTATGGAAGAGTGGTATAACTGGTTAGAAACACGTCGACAGGCTCAAATTGACACTATACTTGAACCACTCAAACACAGACTTAAGATTTTGGAAGCTTGTCGAGATAGAAGAATATAATAGAGGTTGGACCATTGGATGGTATTTTAGTTATTGATCATAAAATACACTCATTGGAAACCATTGAGCGTACTTTACATGAAGACTTTCATGTTTTCACAGCGATCAGTGCATCCAAAGCTTTTCAAATATTAGAAACCGAATCGATTAGCGTCATTATATGTGATCAGGAGATGCCCAATATTGAGGGCGTTAGATTACTGTGCCACATTCGAAAACACTGGCCTGATATTCCTCGTATCATGATATCGGGTTTCATCGATGCCGAAAGTATTATTGATGCAGTCAATGAAGCCGGTATCTATCACTACATTACCAAGCCCTGGTATCCCGAACAGCTAACTATAGTAGTAAAAAAAGCGGCTGAACAGCATCGACTGCAGGCTGCATACCGGCATCTGAGCCCTGAGCTCAACTATTTAAATGAACCCGTCTCAAAGAGAATATTGTCGACGCCACATCAACCGAAACAAGGATTTTATTTCCATAAAATAGTCTGCTCACCTAACGGCTCCATGCAAGAGCAAATTGATGACGCCGCCAAGATCGCTCGTTTTGATGTCTCCGTTATGATTTCTGGAGAATCTGGTACGGGCAAAGAACTTTTGGCTCGTGCCCTGCACTACAACAGCAAGCGTGCTGACCAGCCTTTTGTTATCGAGAACTGCGGTGCGATACAGAAAGATTTGCTCTGTAGCGAACTGTTTGGTCATAAAAAAGGCGCATTTACAGGCGCCGTTGCCGATCATATCGGCCTGTTTGAAAAGGCCAATGGCGGCACAATTTTTCTTGATGAAATTGGCGAGACATCGGCAGACTTTCAAGTGAAGTTGTTAAGAGTATTACAGGGGGGTGAAATTAGACCCCTGGGCTCAAATGAATCGAAAAAAGTCGATGTGCGAGTGATATCTGCGACCAATAGAGATCTCAAGCAGGATATAGCCAATCGTCTTTTTCGTGCTGACCTGTACTATCGTTTGACCACGATGACTTTACAAATTGCCCCACTTCGAGAACGTACCGAAGACATCGAGCTTATTGCCAATCATCTGTTGCACAAATTTTCTTTGCAGTTCGGTATAAAAAGCACCTATTTCACTGAACAGTTGATTGAACAGTTCAAACGGTATAGCTGGCCGGGCAATGTGCGAGAAATGGAAAATGAAATTAAGCGGATGTTGGTATTAGCAACCAGGCATGAAATTGATGTCGATATGCTATCGGCTGATTTTGCTAACAGTATCGAAGATTGCGATACCAATGGTTCAATTTCATTGTTGCAGGGTTCGTTAAAAGAGCAAGTGGAGCAACTGGAAAAACAGTTACTCATTAAAATTTTGAGAAAGTATAAATGGAACAAAAGTCAGGCCGCACTTCATCTAGGATTATCCAGGGTCGGTCTGACTAATAAAATAGAACGTTACTCGCTAAATGGCACCAAAGATAAACGAATCAGGGAAAATTCGGATACAGGTTAATAGGGTCAGATATTATGGAACTATTTTCTACAGAACTTATATTGCTCTCGGCAATTGGACTTGGTCTGGCGCATGCCTTGGATGCCGATCATGTAATGGCGGTGACTGGATTATTCTCAGGAGCACCGGGTTTTAAAACCCGTCTGGCTTTTTCTATGCGATGGGCCATAGGCCACGGCATGGCACTGTGCACTATTGCGTCTCTGGTCATATTTTTTAAGGCCAGTATTCCATTCAAACTCAGTGAAGTTGCTGAATCTCTGGTCGGACTGGTACTGGTTTTGATTGGCGCAGGCGTCTTTTGGCAAATATTTCGGAGTCCGGTTAAATTGAGTATTCACCAGCATGGTGATTATCCTGCACATATTCACTGGCACGATAAACAACAGCCTCAGTATCATGGTCACACCGCAACGTTGGTTGGCATGCTACATGGTATGGCGGGATCAGCACCATTCCTGGTATTGGTCCCAATAAGCGAGATGGGTGCGACTCAAGCCTATGGTTATGTGGTTATCTTTAGTCTGGGAGTGGTTCTAAGTATGCTGATATTTGGTGGATTGTTAGGAAAAGGTTACACGCTCATTGGCCGCCTTAGTGAACGGTTAATAACTATGACACGAATAGTCGTTGCCACGGTGTCTATTGGATTCGGCACCCGTTTATTATACGACCTGATGTGAATGATATTTTATGCCGTCTTATCTTAAAATATCGATATCAGGGCTGGTTCAGGGGGTTGGATTTCGTCCTCTGTGTTTTGCTATTGCTGAAGAGCTGTCGCTGAGAGGTTGTGTGTATAACGCCGACCCTGGAGTTATTGTTGAAGTCGATTGTGGCAGCGCCACGGCGGATAAATTTATTAATCAGTTGAAAAACAGGCTTCCTGATATTGCCAGGATTGATTCTGTAGAATATAAATTTATTGAACAAGCGGGCATTTTTGTTGACTTCAGTATTAGAAAAAGCGAAACGAACAGTCATTCCAGTCAAGTACTTCCAGACTTGGCCATTTGTCCAGAGTGCATCAAAGAATTATTCGATCCAGAAAA
>Ga0224506_10000549_pt1 | contig 31069 bp, 31 predicted proteins | sample SF_Jan12_sed_USG_2_FD_169108 | JGI IMG/M metagenome (GOLD analysis project Ga0224506, IMG submission 169108) | Sediment microbial communities from San Francisco Bay, California, United States - SF_Jan12_sed_USGS_8_1 | ecosystem: Environmental > Aquatic > Marine > Sediment | place: USA... | reverse complement strand
GCATCCATCTTGTTAGCTGCAGGTAAATTGATCCACAACTGAAACCCCCGCATCAGGCCGTCTTCCTGTTTGGGCATTTCTGAATGAATCACGCCACTGGCTGCCTTCATCCACTGTGCCCCACCTGGCCCCAGGTTACCGGTGTTACCCATAGAATCCTGATGCTCCATATCACCGTCAATCATGTACGTAAAAGTGTTGAAACCTCGATGAGGATGATCCGGAAAACCGGCAATGTACTCATCCGGGTCATCACTGCCGATATGGTCCAGCAGCATAAACGGATCGTAATTACGCAGGGCGGGAATTCCGATGGTCCGATGCACCGTTACCCCGGCCCCTTCTGGCACCAGCATCGCAGGAATAAAACGGGTCTGTTTGCTCATAATCGGCTCCTCTAAATGATTACCCATGAGTATGGCTGTTGCGTAATGAAGAATAAAGACCCTACGGTTGAACTATTTGTTCTGAATTCAGCAACAATTGTTAATCTAGATTACAAGCCTCGCTGCCACTCTTCCCGTAAGGCCAGTTGCTCAGGATGATTTAAGGCAAGATCCAGTTTTGCCAGCAATGATGACTTATCCCGGCCCAGAACGCCCTTTAACACCAGATAATTGGAGGCATGGTCACTACGGAAGATGGTGCTTTTGAGTTCGGTGTGTTGAATAAACTGGTGCATTTCCTGAAACAAACCATGTTGATCCAGCAAACGAAAATCATCTCCGAAATGCTCCAGAAACCGTTCCTGTCCAAAAGGAAAACTCACTACCAGGGTCGCAAGGTAATTGGGCTGAGTCTCATTCAGCAATTGTGCGGAATGGATAGCATGTTGTTCGGTATAGTTCTGCCCACCCAGGCCGTTGAGAATCATCACTGAGGTTTTGATCCCGGCCTGCTGAAGCTTTTGCAAGGCATCCACTGTCAAAGAAAAGGTCTCACCTTTATCGATTAATTTTAAAAGCTCATCATCACCACTTTCTGCACCAATGTAGGCAAGCGCAAGCCCTGCCTCTTTTAACTCGGTTAATTCCTCTACCGACTTATTGGCCACGTTGCGGGGTAAACAATAGGATGACACCCGGTTTAAGTTGGGAAAGTGATATTGAATCTTTTCAAGGATGGCCAACAAACGACGGGTTGATAACACCATGGCATCCCCGTCGGCCAGAAAAATACGTCGGACATGAGGCATCGCTTCAGCCACAGTTTCGATCTCGGCAAATACCTCGGCTTCTTTGCGAGTTGAAAATTTCTTTTGTGGTGCTGTATACATCTCGCAGAAGGCACACTTGTTCCAGGAACAGCCATTAGTGATTTGAAAAATGAGTGAATCTGCTTCACTGGGTGGGCGGAACATGGGTTCTATGTAATCTGGAAAGCTGCGCATTTTATGCTGTTTGACCTCGCCGAATAATATACTTTTCCAATTCCACCAAAAACAGAACCGAAGAAGCCACTATAACAATACGTAGCCAGACATCCAAACCAATTGATGTCGTACCAAATAGAATCTGCATAAAAGGTAGATAGGTAAAAGCCAGTTGGAACAGGATAAGCAAGGCAATCGCGATCAAAACATAGCGATTTCCGATTAAGCCGGCTTTATTGATCACTGGAGCTCTGATATAACGTGAGTTAAATAAATAGAAAATCTCGAACATGACCAGTGTATTCACCGCAACGGTACGAGCATGCTCAATAGCTTCACCCTGCTCTAATTCATATAAATACAAACCAAATGTTCCGACTAATAAAATCAAAGAAACAAATATGATTCGCCAGACCAGGTAGCTGGTCAACATAGGCTCACCAGGATCTCGTGGTGGCCGCTGCATAACATTTTGTTCAGGTGGTTCAAATGCCAGGGCCAGGGCCAGCGTCACCGCTGTTACCATATTGACCCATAGGATTTGCACTGGTGTTAAAGGCAGATCATGAAAACCCAGCAATATAGCACTCAAAATGATCAATGCCTCACCACCATTCGTTGGTAATATAAACAGAATGGCTTTTTTAAGGTTGTCATATACCGTACGTCCCTCTTCCACTGCGTGGGTAATTGATGCAAAGTTATCATCTACTAGGACCATTTCGGCTGCTTCCTTGGCGGCTTCTGTTCCATTTCGCCCCATTGCTGTACCCACATCGGCACGCTTTAGAGCCGGTGCATCATTCACACCATCACCTGTCATTGCGACAATTAAGCCCTGCTCCTGCAATAACTTGACCAGACGTAATTTATGTTCCGGGTTTACTCGAGCATAAACATTTACATCATTTACCCGTTGCCGCAGTTCATCATCACTCATTGACTCAAGCATCTGACCGGTCAACACATCATCACTATTAACAAGTTTTAGCTGACGTGCAATGGCAGAAGCCGTGGCACCATGGTCACCCGTGATCATCTTTACCTGAATACCCGATTTGACACAGATCTGTACTGCGGCAATAGCTTCTTCTCGGGGTGGATCAATCAGGCCGAACAGACCCAGCAATATCAATTCATTTTCCACATCAGAAAAACTCAGTTCAACCTGAGTTTTCTTTACATACTTGATAGCAATGGCCAGTACACGTTGCCCCTGCCCCGCCATGATTTCGATACGCTTTAACCAGTACTCTTGATTTAGTGGCTGCTCTCCCTCTAGGCCCTGCTGATAAAGACACATAGCCAATACCTGCTCAGGGGCTCCCTTGAGAATAATAAAAGCCTCTCCCTCATGATTATGGTGCAAGGTCGCCATAAAACGATGTTCAGATTCAAATGGAATAAGATCCGTGCGAGGGTTCATTTTTGTCTCAACATCGATTTCCAACCCGGCCTTCACCGCCGTTACCAACAGGGCCGCTTCCATTGGATCACCATGGACAAACCATTCACCATCCTGTAGCTCAAGCGAAGCGTCATTACACAACATGCCAGCACGGGCCACCCCCTGTAATAAGGGTCGCTCTTCTGGTAACACATCCCTGCCTGATAAGCTTATCGCACCATGTGAGTCATAACCGGTCCCATCAATCTCAAACAGATTGGCAGCCGTGGCAATCCCTCGCACGGTCATTTCATTACGGGTTAGCGTACCGGTTTTGTCGGAACAGATGACACTCACAGCCCCCAGTGTTTCTACCGCTGGCAAACGACGAATGATGGCGTTACGCCGTGCCATGCGTTGTACACCAATGGCCAGAGTGATGGTCATGATCGCTGGCAGGCCTTCAGGTATAGCAGCCACAGCAAGGCTGACCGCTGCCAGAAACATCTCGGTAGCCGCATAATCTCGAACCAGTAAACCAAAACCAAACGTCACCACAGCAATAGCCAGAATCGCCATCGTTAGCCAGCGACCAAACTGGTCCATCTGATTTAACAGGGGCGTTGACACAGATGACACTTCAGATACCAGTGTACTAATGCGACCAATCTCAGTTTGGGCACCCGTCTCTACCACCACCCCTCTTCCCTGACCATGGGTTACCAGGGTGCCTGAATAAGCCATACAACGACGATCACCCAGCACCGCTTGAGTATCAACCGGCTGGGTTGACTTATCCACTGCGAGGGATTCACCCGTCAATACTGACTCCTGCACTTGCAACCCCTTAAGCTGGAACAGGCGTAGATCAGCAGGGACTTTATCGCCGGATCGGAGTATCACAATATCCCCAGGCACCAGTGTCTCAGCAGCCACAGTTACCTGACGACCATTTCTTACCACCATGGCATTAGGTGATAACATTTGTCGTATTGCCCGCAGTGCATCTTCGGCTTTGCCTTCCTGAACAAAACCGATCAACGCATTGATAAACACAACTCCCATGATGACACCGGCATCAACCCAATGTCCCAATATGGCTGTTACTCCACCGGCAACAAGCAGGACATAGATCAACACATTATGAAATTGGGCAAAAAACCGTAGCAAAGGACTTCGTGGTTTTGCCTCCGGTAAACGATTTGGCCCATATTGATCCAGCCGCCTGGCCAGTCCATCGGAGTCCAGGCCTTCTGGCCCTGTTATCAGTGATGAAAAGGCATCCTCTGCACTATTGCTGTGCCAGTTTTTTGCAATTACCTGCGTCTTCATCTCAGGCATATCAGCCTCTTAACATTTAATGGAACCGATCTCTTTTACATTATTAAGGTAATATTGCTTTAAAGAAAATTTGCTAACTCTACAGATAATTATAATAACAATTGGAACAAATAATCTGACAGCAACAAAATAAATCTTGTGCTATATCATCAAATGCCCAAAACAAAACACCCCGCTCTGGGCGGGGTGTTGAATTTATTATAATAAAACAGCTATTTTAACGGCGTCGGGCAAAACTCATTCCCAGCAAACCCACACCCAACAATAGCAGGCTGGAAGCTTCAGGAACCAAGGTTGACTTAGTCCAGATAGCATAGGTGTACCAGGGCCATCTGTTTGTTACATATGTCGAAGGAAGACCACCATACATAACGAAGTCACTATCGGCACCAGGTGATGCATATAAGTCATTAAAGTTTCTTGCATAAACATGGTAAGCACGACCATTACCCAATGCATCCGTAACTGCATTGTAAGTTGTCATCATATCGCAATAAATATAATTGGCGCATCCATTCACCAGCCAGTTACCATGTTCGAAATCATATGTAAGTCCATCAGAACCAACAACATTTTCACCCATCAATGATAACAATACATTTGAGGCAGCAACGGCACCAGCGCCAGTGGTAAATGTTAAATTATCAGCACTCCCATAGATGCTGTTGAATGAACCATTTTGAAAGCTAACATCATAGAACATTCCATTTACTTCAACATCGGTAATACGCGTTAGTATACCATTGGTCATTTCATAAATTGGTGCAGCGCTGGCTGATGCAGAAAACAACAAGGCCATAAACACAAAAAAACGGGCCATCTACTTCTCCTTTATTTTTAAATAATATCCAGTTACAAATACGTCTTACCCATATTGGTCAAATAACATCCAAATAAACTCAATATGTGTGCACAGACTTTATAGGCATATAATAATTCATGCGTTTATTTACTCATGGTAATCTTTGTTACATAAACCGTACTATTTGTGAATTTTGGTTAATCTGGTCATGTTTTGAGGCCATCTATACAACGGGTGTAAAAAAAACCGCAACCATCGAAAGATGATTACGGTCTTCATATCTCCAGGAATTTGAATTATTACTTAAATTTATTTCGTCTACGAATAAATCCCATACCTAATAAACCTATACCCAACAAAGTCGAGGTTAAAGGCTCTGGAACAGGACTGGGTAGATAATACATGTCCGCACTGGTGTAAGCATGCCCAGTAAAATCGTGTGCAAAAACATTAGACAGACTATAAGGATCAGGTTCATGAAAAAGCATTAATGCTAATTTGTCTGTTTCAGCAAAACTTGAGTTCAAACTGGTTACGTCAATGATAAACTGCATTCCCAAATTCCCTACTTCTGCAATATCACCTGGGTTATGTGGTAAAACATAATAAGCATCAGTTAGCGTACCTTCCATCAAAGTGCTCCCAGGAAGAATACCAAGGCTAACACTTTCCCCAATCCATGAAATTGAACCTGAAATCAGGTTACCATCGTTATTAATCTGAGCGGTCAGGTTCAACTCACCCGTTATATCAAAAGCAAACAAACCTCCGCCAACTTCAGTATAGGATGACTCTCCCCCCCAAATAGATGCTGTGTAAGTTTGTGTTCCTGCGTTATAATTTGAAGATTGAGAGTTAGAACCGCCAAAATAAAACTCATTATGATCGCCATGAGAATGAACAAAAAGTGGAGCTGCATTGATGGGTGATGACAGCATCAATATTAGAAGAGATGCAAATCCAAGAATCTTACTTTTAAAAAGTTTATTATTTTTTTGATAATTCATAATTATCTCCTTATTTACTATTTAGCAACATACGATAGTTACCAAAGTCATTAATCCTTAATAACTACAGCATTTCCCACTACACATATGCAATATATATACCACCCCTTACAAACATTGAATTAGTTTACATAGAAGACATGCTTGCAATAATATTGAATCAATTTTTGTAAAAATTTTCGACAAAACCCCACTTTAAATTTATAAAAAAATAAAATTCTAAGTTTTTGAATATCAATTAATCATAATTGTTTCGCTTACGTAAAACCTTCGTACTTTTCTATCTAATTTGACTTCCTGTATGTAAAAAAAACTGACATATGCATATCGAACTTTTTGTCAATCTAACAATGTGAGGATTATAACATTTATTTCTTAATGCTCATTCAATAAGAGCTACGCATATTTTTATAGAAACTAGACATAGCTTGAACCTAAAATTGTTGAAGTACGAATAGAAAGCAAGAATGAGAAATCTGTTACTGATAAAAAAATGGGTAGATTAAACCTACCCATTTTATTGCAATTTTGTACGAAACTAATTCAGTATTACTTCTTAACCGTCACCACCAGGTCCACGCGCCGGTTAGTGGCTCGGCCTGTTTTGGTTTTATTGGAAGCAATGGGATGAGTTTCACCGAAACCGTAGTAGGTGATCTTATAACCTCCTCTCAGTTGTGAGAGATATTTGGCCACTGCGGTGGCCCGTTCAGTGGAAAGACGTTTGTTTACAGTATCAGACCCCATAGAATCGGTATGGCCCTGCACCACGATTTTCTCTGCATCCAGTTTTTTAATGATCGCATCTACCTTAGCGATGAGTTCTTTTGAGGTCTCTGGCACACTGGCTGTACCGGTTCGGAAGTTAACCGTCTTAAGTCTAAAGACCAGTTTATTGCCCTGTTGATAAACCAGAGCCTCATCGGGTGATATCATCTGCTGGGCTTCATCCATGGCCTGCTGAAAACGTACCTGGGTCGAGGCCCGGGCCAGCTTGCTCTCTTTTTCTTCCAGGCTCTGCTGAGTGGTTTCCAGATTCTGTTTAAGCTTACCTACATTGGTGTTCAACTCACCGAGGGCACGCTGCTGTTGTACAATCTTTAACGCGATATGCTCTGGTGTTCCCTGGGCCCCCATGATCACATTCATCACATCATAAAGCAGTGTGGCACTGGCCACGGCAGTTATGACACTCTTATTGTATATATCAGGACTACGTGGACTCTGGGTAATCATATTCATGGCTGCCGCGTAATCCAGCATGGCGGTGCGAAGGGTATCGGCCGCCAGATCATCGGCATCCTGTTTCTCAGCCTGTTCGATCATTACCCTGGCACCATCCAGCTCACGAAACTGAACGGCCCGGGCCTCCAGGCTATAGTAAAACTTCTGATATTCCGAAAAATCTTCCGGTGACAAGACACGTTTAAACTGTTTAGTATCACTCTTCAGGTCATCATCGATGTCCTGCAATACCTCAAGCAGTTCAGGATTTTTTCTCACTCCTGCCTTCAATGCTGCAGCTCGGGTAGCAAGGATACGGTCTGCCTGTTGTCGCCTGGCCTGAGCAGTTTTACTGGCATCCTCAAACAGGGCCTTGGCGATAGCCGCTGCTTCCAGCACTACTTCAGCCGGTGCCCCTTTTTTCAGTTCCTGCCTGGCATCAGCCAGGTAGTCACTGCCCTTTTCAAACTGGTCATCCGCTAGAATGTCCACCTGATCCTGCAGGGCTGTCTCCATGAGTTTGCTGACTTCGGCCACCGCCTTGTCAGGATGCTCACCCGAAGCCAGGCTCGCCTTACGCAGGCTGGTACACCCAGCTGACAGGGCTACAATCAGTAACCACCATAGGGGGTTAAATGGTTTCATCACACTAATTCTCCTCATCCCGCAATATCTATGTATTGCTTGAAAAACTGACAAACTGAAACGTCGTCACCACACACAATCCAGTATGGCATATTTATTAACCAACTCTACCGCAGGGCTGGCAAAACCTGCAAGGAATGCTTAGCAAAAATACCGTATTTCCTGTCCCCCGAAAAAGCCTGAAATTGAATTCTTATTGACCTCGGTTATTTGGATGAAACCTGCTAAGCAATATAATCAAACTAGAATGAGTACAAAATGTGAGGAGGCCACCATGTCCATGATAAATGTCCAGATCGCTCCCAATGTCGAATTTAAAATGACTCTTGATATACCGGGTATTGAAGAAGATCCCCGCGATTATGATCTGCAACAACATAAGGCTGAAGTCTATGCGGAATTTGAAAAACGACTCAAATCAGCATTTCCAGAAGGCATGAATATCGACACCTTTGAATTCGGCATTGATAACGGCCGCCATTGATAGCGTAAAAACAAAGGGACGGTAATCTGCTGTGTTGTTTATGCCTGTGGCAAATCACGCCATGCCATGATTCGCTTCATGGCCCGATCATTGAGTGCCTTTGCCCTGTCTGTCGTATCTGACTCGGTATAACAGCGCAGTTCCGGGGCATTACCAGAGGGGCGGATGTGCACCACTTCTTCATTTTCCAGGGTAAATCGCACACCATCGGTACTATCCAACTGCATTGCCGGTGAAAAGTCCTCACCCAAAAACTGATTGACCATAACCAGGGCTGTGGCTGTGTCGCTATCGATAAATTCGGCCAGCCGAGCCTGACTGATCTCGGTGGGAAATTCCTTCAGGCGATCACTATAGGTATAACGGGCTGGTAAACTTTTTTGCAAGGCCGAGATAGTACAACCGGCTTGCTTGCTGGCCGCGATAATGGCCAGCATCGGTAAAATAGCATCACGAGTCGGTAACGCAGACAGTTTTCTTCCTTCCATCTCGATCATTGTTTGCGTTAGAAAACCTCCATTGGCCTCGTAACCGATAATAATTTTTGCTCCATATTGTTCTTGCGCTTCCTGCATAGCCGCAATCACATATGGCGATCCGATGCGGGTACGTTTCACTTCATCAAAACGACCACACTTTTCTACTGCACTGTTACAACTCACCGGCGTGGCAATAATATTGGCCTTGAGGTAATCGGCAGCGATAATTCCAACGATGTCTCCTCGTAGCCATTCACCCTGCTCATCTGAGATCAGAGGTCGGTCACCATCCCCATCGGCTGAGACAATGGCATCAAACTGATATTCCTGGCTCCATTGGCTGGCCAGTTTTACATCCTCTTCGCGTACTGCTTCAGTATCCACGGGAATAAACTTTTCACTAAAGCCAAGCTTGATCACCTCCGCGCCTAATTTTGTAATCACATCTGAAAGGGCCTGGCGTAATACACTGGAGTGTTCATACACACCGATCTTCAGACCCTTGAGGCAATCACTGCCAAAAAAATCGGTATAACGCTTTATATATTCAGAATAGGCCCGCTCATCGACTTCCGGTAAGTCATAAGCATTAATAAAATCACCTGCCTCGGTAAATTTGGCAGTTGGCAATGCAACATGCTGTTTACGAATGCCCTCTTCATCAGGCTTGAGAATTTCACCACTGGATTTATTAAACTTGATGCCGTTGCGATCATCGGGGATATGACTGCCTGTGACCATAATACTGGGCAGGCCATGTTCGATACCAAAACTGGCCACAGCGGGAGAGGCAATGGTGCCGCAATTCACCAGCTTATAGTTTGCATCCTCAATCGCCGCCGCTACAGCGGCCATGATTCGTGAGGAACTGGGACGAAAATCACCGGCCAGCGCAATAGCTGTGCCCGGCTGAATATCACCGATCTCTGAAAGATGCTGCAGGAAAGCCCGGGCATAGGCATAACAGACCCGGTCGGTCATATCCTCAACCTTACCGCGCGCACCACTGGTACCAAAACCTACCCCACTGACGGACATCAACTCACTAATGAGTACCGTTTGACTTGTCATTGCACGCTCCTGAAGTATTTATTGCGTTAAAACCGAGGAATATTTATCAACTGCAAATAGTACCAAAAACCCTGAGATGGCTGGAATCATACACCACATAACTCTGACAATTCCCACTATAACAGACCATTGTGTGGCATAATGCGCGGCCTTTTAGTCCACATGAACCACAAGTCCGGAAGTTCCCTTGATTACGACAGCCAATATCACCATGCAGTTTGGGGCCAAACCCCTGTTTGAAAACATATCCGTAAAATTTGGCAATGGCAATCGCTATGGCCTGATCGGAGCCAATGGCTGCGGTAAATCCACGTTTATGAAAATCCTCGGTGGAGAGTTAGAGCCATCGGCTGGCAATGTCTCGGTAGATGAAGACAAACGGGTCGGTAAATTACGCCAGGATCAGTTTGCCTTTGAGCAATTCAGCGTACTGGATACCGTCATCATGGGCCATGATCGCCTCTGGCAGGTCAAACAGGAACGCGATCGAATCTATTCGCTGCCGGAAATGAGCGAGGAAGACGGCATGAAGGTCGCCGAACTGGAAGTCGAATTTGCCGAACTGGATGGATATACCGCCGAAGCCCGCGCTGGTGAACTCTTACTCGGCCTGGAAATCCCCCTCGAACAACACAACGGTCTGATGAGTGCTGTGGCCCCCGGCTGGAAACTGCGCGTGCTATTGGCCCAGGCCCTGTTTGCCGACCCCGATATAATGCTGCTCGATGAGCCAACCAATAACCTCGACATCAATACCATCCGTTGGCTGGAAAATATCCTCAACGAACGCAACAGCACCATGCTGATCATTTCCCATGATCGCCACTTTCTTAATAGTGTCTGCACCCACATGGCAGACATGGACTACGGTGAGCTGCGCCTCTACCCCGGTAACTACGATGCCTTCATGACGGCCTCCACCCAGGCACGGGAACAACTGCTCTCTGATAATGCAAAGAAAAAGGCCCAGATTGCTGAGCTACAGACTTTTGTCAGTCGTTTCTCGGCTAATGCCTCCAAGGCCAAACAGGCCACATCCCGCGCCAAACAAATCGAAAAGATCCAGCTCGATGAAGTGAAGCCTTCCAGCCGTCAGTCACCCTATATCCGTTTTGAGCAGGACAAAAAACTCTATCGCAACGCGCTGGAACTGACCGAACTGAGTAAAGGTTTTGATGGTGAGACCCTGTTCAGCGATCTTAACCTGCTGGCTGAAGTGGGAGAGCGTATTGCGGTCATTGGCCCCAACGGAATTGGTAAGACCACTCTACTGCGCTTGCTGGTACACGACCTGGAACCCGATAAGGGCAACATAAAATGGTCAGAGAATATCAATATCGGTTATTACGCTCAGGATCACTCGTCCGATTTCAGTAATGACATGACTTTGTTTGACTGGATGAGCCTGTGGAAACAAAAAGGCGATGATGAACAGGCCGTACGTGCCATCCTGGGTCGCATGCTGTTCTCCGCTGATGAGATCAATAAATCTGTCACCAAAATATCAGGTGGTGAACAGGGTCGCATGCTGTTTGGCAAACTGATGATGCAAAAGCCCAACGTACTTGTGATGGACGAACCCACTAATCACCTGGATATGGAATCCATTGAGGCCCTTAATCTGGCACTGGAAAATTACCCTGGCACCCTGATATTCGTCAGCCATGATCGGGAGTTTGTCTCCTCCCTGGCTACACGTATCATTGAACTGTCACCAACAGGCATAAACAATTACAGTGGCAGCTATGAAGACTATCTGCGGGACATGGATAAAAAAGGGTAAGGCCAGCATTTAAAACCGCAGTGTCATATTCACATGTGGAATACCGGCATCCATAAAGGTTTTACCTTCTGCTACAAAACCTGCCGGTAAATAAAAGTTCACAGCACTTATCTGTGCATGTAAAAAAACGCTTTTATGTCCATCGCATCGAGCAAGTTCGATTAGCTTTTGTAATACCTGCCGCCCAATACCCTGATTACGAAAGGCCTTGCGAATGGCCATGCGACCTATCTGTCCATCAGGGACCAGCCGACCAGTACCAACTGGCACACCCGTTTCACTCTCAATCGCCAGTACATGTCGACATCTGGGATCGAGGCCATCCCACTCCATATCCTTGGGCACATGTTGTTCTTCGATAAACACCTCCCGGCGTATCTCACTCAAGGCCACCTCTTGTTCTGCCCAACTCACTTCCTTGACTTCAATGCTCATATAAAGGAATCATCCTCATCATCGACAAAGTAAAAGTGTTCATCATAAATCAGCCTGGCCAAAACGTTTTGTGCCGACTCATCCATCAGGACCGCATTTAATTCTTCCAGAGGGGGATAGCGATGATTACAAACCAATTGAATGATCGGCAACATACTCATGGGATAATACTCGACACGGCCATTAACAAAAAAGTGGATCGCTCGTGGACTATCCTGCTCTGACTCGCTGGCCAGAAAATAAACCAGCTTCGAGGTTTCATTACGAACCAGAGACACATCTTCTTTTAATGGTTGCAGCGTCTCAGCCACATCGAACTCCATGTCATTCGCTGCGGCGGATATACCATCAGGTGTGTTGGTAATAAATTTACCAAACCAGTCACTGTCTTCAAGTTGGCGATTCAGTTCCTGCTGTACCAGAGCTTTGATTTTATCCAATGCCTCACGACTTATCTCACCGGGGTTTTGCTGCAAGGGTAAATTTGGATCCTGATAAAAGTGTTCCGATCGATCTGAAGCAAGGCCAAGGGTTTCCCGTGCCAGTACCTCATCCAGTAAGGCACTACTTAATTCTGTCAGACTCGGGGCACGAAAGCCGATGGAGATCGTTATACAATCCTCAGCACCCTCTTCTTCCACCGCCACACCGTGATGGATCACCCCTGGTGGTAGATAAAGCATATCCCCTGCTTGCAGCACCCAACTCTGCTCCGGTTCAAAGGTCTTTAACACCTTTAGTCCCAGGTTCGGAATAAAATCCTCATCCGATACTTTCTGATTTGAGATACTCCAACGCCGTTTGCCCTGCGCCTGTAGCAGGAATACATCATAATTATCCGTGTGTGGCCCCACCGATCCCCCTGGGGCGGCATAACTGACCATCACATCATCCACTCGCCAGTTGGGAATAAAACGAAACCGATCCAGTAACTGCGCAAATTCGGGAATATGCAGGTTTAATGATTGCAACAACAGGGTCCAATGGGTCTCGGGTAAATAAGCAAACTGCGACTCTTCAAATGGCCCATGCAGACACTGCCAGGGATGATCACCATCGCGCTCTAAAATAATCCGCGACTCCACTTCTTGTTCACAGGCGAGACCCGCCATTTCATCGGCACTGATGGGGCTGACATAATTCACTACTGCGGTGTGAATCAGCAGGGGCTTCTGTTGCCAGTAGTCTTTCAGGAAATCAGTCAGTGAGGTGTCGCCGAGAATGTGATCAGAAGATTGCATAGATGATATTCTAAACGTATTTTCCTAGAACAAGGAAATTAAAAAAAAGGCCGGAAATTTACTACAACGATTACATGGTAGCTCAGAAATTTAACAACATTCTAAAAAACTCTTATAGTGCAAACTACCCTCATACTCAGTTTTGTGACCTCTTTTGGATACAAACACGAAACTCTTGTTTAGACTCGATCCGGGTGTTATCCTGAGCCAAATAGGGATATTATTGTATATGAAATCAACAACCAAATCTCAACCATTCAAAATCCTGTTACAAGTCACTTTTCTAGCTTTTGTACTTATGTCTGGTGTAACTGGGTGTGGTAATTCTGGCTCATCTTCTTCAGCAGATAGTTCATCCAATCAAAACCAGGATACAGATAATGATTCTGAGAAAAATGAAACAGTTGCTGATACGGATTCTGACTCCATAACAGACGACATCGATAACTGTATAAATGTAAGCAACCCCGACCAATCCGATATAAACAATGACAAAATCGGTGATGCATGCGATCCCTATTATCAAGCACAGCTTTCCATTGTGCTTGATGAACTATGACAGAGGAATGACTTAGATGAATAAAATTTTTTTTAAATTGATTCTTTCACTGCTACTGATATTTCCTGCACTCAGCATGGCCTGTGAAAATTCTACAGCAATGTTGCCAGGTGAGTTCAGTGAAGGTGTAGTTTCCAAAATTAAGATGTCAAATGATGATGGACCAGATGGGGAAAGGGTATATACGATTTACCTAAGCTCACATCGAACTGTTCCTGCAGGACAGGCTGTTACTACTTGTAAGCGTTTTTTCGTTTTATCAGCTTACAGTACAACTTTCATTCTCGGAAAAGACTTTCAAACACATTTTGTTGATGGCAACATAGGGCAGGAAATCATTAGGACGCTGAAAACCGCCTTTGCCCTAAACCTTCATATTCAGGGCTCATTAACGGGGGGTGACTGGGAAGCAAAAGGATATACGCCTACAATATCTCGCAATGATTTTCTGTCTTATAGCAAGCGGCCATAATTAATTGCCCATTGGAAATTCAGCAGCTTTATATATATCGGCATCATGGTGAACTCCGTCGCCGGTAATATGCTGTTAATTACCACTAAATCTCCGGAAAACAACTATTTCCCAGCATTTAGCCTCTGATAGCATACAAATCAAGCTTTGTCTGAGTTGTCCAAAGCCTGAAAATAAACTCCATAAACAGCCTTGCCGGGCTGGATATCTGTTATACTTGTTACAGATTTCACCAACAAGACACACTTCAGTCTGTGTCTGCTTCGCGGATTCCCCTCCCACAGGTAAACCCCGAATACAATTGAAACAGTTCCCACCTGGACTGTCTCAGGCAAAACAAAAGCCTGGGCAGGCGGAAACCCAAACCCTTTAGGGAAAACATTACATGTCATTTGAAACACTCGGTCTGACGACCGAATTGCTGCGTGCTATCAGCGACACAGGCTATACGCAGCCTACACCAATTCAAACCCAGGCTATTCCTGCCATTCTAAACGGCCAGGATATCCTCGCCAGTGCCCAGACCGGTACCGGTAAAACCGCAGGCTTTACCCTGCCCCTGTTACAGAAGCTGCATACATCGACACAAGCTCAAAAAGGCAATAAACGTCTACCACGGGCACTGATCCTGACCCCAACACGTGAACTGGCCGCCCAGGTTAGTCTCAGCGTAAAAACCTATGCCCGGCATTTGCCATTAAGCAGCATGGAAATTTATGGCGGTGTCAGTATCAACCCGCAGATCAGCAAACTGCGCAAGGGTGTCGACATTATCGTTGCTACCCCGGGCCGCCTGCTGGACCATGTCAGTCAACGTACCGTTGATCTGTCTGCCATCGATATACTGGTGCTGGATGAAGCGGATCACATGCTCGACATGGGTTTTATTAACGACATCAAGAAAGTACTGGCGCGTCTACCCAAACAGAAACAAACCCTGTTGTTCTCGGCCACCTTTTCGAAAGAGATCAAGCAACTGGCCAACGGCCTGCTTAAGTCACCGGTGCAGATTGAAGTTGCCCGCACTAATTCAACCGCTGCAAGCATCGAACAGATCGTGCATCCGGTGGATCGTGTAAGGAAACCGGCCCTGCTGTCTTACCTGATCGGTTCTGAGAACATGCACCAGGTACTGGTCTTTACACGAACCAAACACGGTGCCAATCGCCTGGCCGAACACCTGGGCAAGGACGGCATTCGTGCCACAGCCATCCACGGCAATAAAAGCCAGGGTGCACGCACCAGGGCCCTGGCCGAATTCAAACAAGGGAAAGTGCGAGTCCTGGTAGCGACTGACATCGCTGCACGAGGACTGGACATCCAGCAACTGCCTCATGTTATTAACTATGAATTGCCCAATGTATCAGAAGACTATATACACCGCATCGGTCGTACCGGTCGTGCTGGTCACGATGGTGAGGCACGTTCCCTGGTTTGTGTTGATGAGCTCAAACTATTAAGTGACATTGAGCGTTTATTAAAACGTAAACTGCCACAGGACATTATCGCCGGTTATGAGCCTGACCCGAACATTAAGGCTGAGCCCATCAAGAATGGTCGTAATAACAAACCATCCAAACCGAATGTCGGCAAGCATAACAAAACCCATCGTGCAGGCCGTACCTCCAAGGCACCTATTCATGCTGGCGGTCAACGCAACCGTCGCTCTGGCAATCAGACTAACCCGGGAGGTCGTTAAACATGTTTAATGAACCAGAAGACCGTAACGATTATCTTTACCAGGTTGAAAGTATCGAAAAAGTTACACCACCGGGAGACCTGCCAGGAGACTCATGGCATCGCTATATAATTGGCCGAGGTGATTCAAAAATCGAAGGACTGAAACCTGGTTCTGCTGCCGAGGTCCGTATGCATGCCGAGGCCGTGGCCGATGACCTCAATGAACGGGCCAATAGAAAGATATCCACCTATGCTTCGCGTAGTAAAAAACGCTAACATGCTGGTATGACAAAACGTATTGCCCTGTTTGCTGACGTACAGAATATTTATTACACCACTCGCCAGGCCTATGACCGCCAGTTCAACTACCGTGAACTGTGGCAGCGGGTCAGTCAGCAGGGTGATATCGTTAGTGCGACGGCCTATGCCATCAATCGTTATGACGACAAACAGCTCAAGTTTCAGGAAGCCCTCAAACACATCGGCTTCAAGGTAAAGCTCAAACCTTATATCCAAAGGAGTGATGGCTCGGCCAAGGGTGACTGGGACGTAGGCATTACAATTGATGTCATGGAGACAGCGCATGAAGTCGATATGGTGGTACTGCTCTCTGGTGATGGTGACTTTGACTTATTACTGGAAAAGATCAAATCCGACTATGGTGTAATAGCGGAAGTCTATGGTGTGCCATCACTCACTGCCAACACATTGATTGATTCTGCCAGTGTATACCATCCGATTAAAGAAGATTTATTATTGTAGATGCACAAGATATTTTGGCTTTATTTATTATTAAATAACTAATGTCAACAATGTATCTCAATAGAACTGTGAATTAAATAATCTGGAACAGATAAAAAATAATTCACTACTAAGCAACAAATGGATCTGATATATTTGTTCCAATTGGATTGCATATCCATAACTTGCTAACAGCTTTTTCTCATTCAGTAGAATGTATACTCTTCTAAAACATCTGCGTGAAATCTCCACTTAGCTGACATGCCTGTAGGCCATGCATTAAATATCAGCTCTTTCACCCTCACACTAGGAGATATTCATGAACCGCGTATTTAAAATTGGTCTTTTAAGCCTGAGCCTTTCCCTCGCACATGTTGGTACCAGTCAGGCATGGTGGGGTGGACCTGGTGGCAGTAACTTCGGTCCTTTCAATAACAATGGATTCGGCAATTTCAGTATGAACATGCGTGGCAACGGCCAGGGTAATGGCTATGGTCAACCCTATGGTGGTGGCTATGGCTCACCTCGTACTTATGGTGCCCCTTATGGTTATGGAGCACCCCAGGGCTACCCAGCCCCTTATGGTTATGGCGCGCCAGCCCCACGTGCTTATGGTGCTCCATATGGCTACTCAGCCCCTTATTACGGTGCACCGGCTCCTTATGGTTCCCCACGCTAAGCCATAAGCTCACAGATTAAAACAATCGACCCGGCCTTTATTATTACCGGGTCGATTGCCATACTCTCGTCTTACACACGAGACCCTATGCTTCCACAGCAATCGCTATTCACCTCTTTCTAAGTTTTCAGACTGAGTTGCCTTTGCAGAAAAGGCCTGATGGTGTACCCCATGCCGGTGTGCGCCATAAACCCAACAGGGCAATCCATCACTCGGCATTGTTGCTAGCGAACAATGCGAATTGATAATAATGCCCAGGAGAATATTCACATGGCAAAAGAAGAACTGATCGAAATGGATGGCGTAGTCACCGAGGTCCTGCCTGACTCACGTTATCGTGTCGAACTGGACAATGGTCACGAGGTGGCAGCCTATGCCGCCGGTAAAATGCGTCGCTTTCGTATCCGGGTAGTGGCGGGTGACAAGGTTAAACTGGAGATCTCACCCTATGATGTTAGCAAAGGCCGCATCAGCTTCCGTTATAAGAACTAAGCGAGAGTCCCCACGCCAGCTGATAAAGCACTAATTAGCCTTTAATCTCACAATTTTATTAGTTATTAATAAGTATTGGATGTTAGGATAGCGCGGATGAACAAGACCGATTTTTCCAGCCTGCCCCTTGCCGCCGAGTTACTCGATAACATCGCTGCATTGGGTTATGAAAAGATGACCCCCATCCAGGCCCAGAGCCTGCCAGAGATGTTGCAGGGCAAGGATCTGCTGGCCCAGGCCCAGACCGGCAGTGGCAAGACCGCCGCCTTTGGTATTGGCCTGTTGCACAAACTGATCACCCGCGCCAACCAGACCCAGGCCCTGGTGCTATGCCCTACGCGGGAACTGGCCGACCAGGTCAGCAAGGAACTACGCCGACTGGCACGGGCTATCCCAAATACACGTATTATGACCCTGTGCGGTGGCACCCCTATTAAACCCCAATACGCCTCCCTGGAACAGCCACCCCATATTGTGGTGGGCACTCCCGGTCGTATCCTGCAGCATCTACAAAAGGGCAGCCTGCGAATCGATAAGCTCAACAAGCTGGTACTCGATGAAGCAGATCGTATGCTGGACATGGGCTTTCAGGAGGAGATGCTACACATCATCGACATGACACCGCCCCACCGCCAGACCCTGTTGTTCTCTGCTACCTACCCGGATGAGATTCATGCCATCAGCGAGGCTGTGCAAAATGAACCGGTACATGTGCGACTGGAAGAGACGCACGATGATAAAAAGATCAAACAGGTCTTTTATGAAATTCAAAAAGGCGAACGCACCAAAACCCTGATCGCCGTATTACACCATTACCGCCCGGAATCCACGGTAGTGTTCTGTAATCGTAAGTTTCAATGCCAGGAGCTGGCAGAAGAACTCTGGCAACAGGGCTTTCATGCCCTGGCCCTGCACGGTGATCTGGAACAAAAGGAACGCGACCAGGTGCTGACCCAGTTTGCCAATAAAAGCAGTTCCTTACTCATCGCCACCGATGTGGCCGCACGTGGTCTCGACATTAAGGATCTACAGGCAGTCATCAACTTCGACATGGCCCACGATGCCGAGATCCATGTACATCGTATCGGTCGTACAGGTCGTGCCGACAAGGAAGGCCTAGCCATCAGCCTGTTCATGGCGCAGGAAGCCCCCAGGGTCACCGCCATCGAAGAATATCAAAACAGCCCGGTCACCATCGAAAGCACCGCCAAACTCAAACTACGCGACAACTTTCGACTCAGCCCACCCATGGTCACCCTCAGTATCAACGGTGGCCGCAAAGACAAACTGCGTCCCGGTGACATCCTCGGTGCCCTCACTGCCAATACAGATCTGAACGGCAAAATGATCGGCAAGATCGATCTCTTCGATCGCATTGCCTATATCGCCGTGGAACGACCCATTGCCAAACAGGCTTTGAGAATACTAGGCGAAGGAAAGATCAAAGGCCGGAAGTTTAAGGTGAAGAAGTTACGCTAAGACGATATCGCTAAGTGTTGTTAAAAAAACGGGGGACTATTTGTCCCCCGTTTTGTTTGTGGATATAAATTTAAATCAGTTTCTGAATATCACCCATGCGGCTAATACTTGGACGATGCTGACTGATATAAGGAGGCATACTCCAGAGAGTTGACTTTGCCTGTGACTCACTACTGAAGCTACCATAGACCAGCACATACTGCTGACCATAGTTTGAATTCACCGTGTAGTAAGACATCGCTTCCGTAAAGTAATGACTGTATCGCTGGGCAATCTGATAAAGCGCCTGCTTGTTGCCTGCTGTTGCGATCTGGATTCCGAAATGGTTAGCAGGTTGCTTGCTCAACCACCGAGGACCGTGAATCACACTGTCCTTACCAAACTGACTGAACGGTGACTGGTATTGCATACGGCCATTCAGACTATCCAGTTGATCATCCACCTTTTGCAGTTTGTTATTGATGCTGGTCACGCCCGTTGCAAGACCAGCGATGTGCTGTGCATCACGGGTATTGACCGATTGCTGAAAATACATAAAGGCACCCACGGCCAGAATAAGTACAGCCAGTACCGATGCAAGAGTCTGAAAATGTCTTTTCTCGACCGCTGCCAACGCTGACAGGCTTCGACTTAAGCGGGAGGTGTTCATCTGCAATTCAATAAGCTGTTCGGCGTGTTTAACAGTTTCTGTTTTTAACTGATCCACCGACCAGGCCAGTTCTTTACCCTGTGCATCCAGTTGTTGCAAGGCGGCCTGATGATTCTCACTTATCGATGTTAATGTTGCCGTGGTCTCTTCAAGCTGACTCGCTCGCTTGTCCAGTGCGGCATCAACACCCTGCATCTTGATGATGTTTGCCTGGTTAGTCTGAATCGATTGTTCGGCTTCAGTCAACTTGGCATCGAGTTGCTCATCACGCTGTTTGGTCTCGGTTGTGAGAGTATCGATTTCTTCGATAAGCTGTTTTTCCAGTTTCAACAAAGCACTGGCATTATGTTTGATGCTATCGCTTAACTGCTTATGGGTTTGCTGGGCATAAGTCACCAACTCATCAACACGCTCAGCCAGTTTTTCATTCAGTGCATTCAGCTGGTTATATTGCATGGCTGAGCTTGCACTCAGGTTCTCCAGATCTGCCGTCGATTGCTCTGCCACATTGGATACTTCCTGCGACAGTTGTTTTACATCGGCTTCGATAGTATAGAGTACCTTCGACAGCCCCTTATAAGTCTGATCGATCTCACCCAAATGTTTGTAGGTCTCAGACACTCGTGTAGTCAGATCAAGATCACTTTCACTTAAGCGATCCAGGCCTTCAACAACACTCATGTTGATATCATTTAATTCGCTTTGCAGATCACCCAGGTTGCCTTCCAGGGTGTCTATTTTATTATTGATGTCACTGGCCCGCTTTACTCCAGCAGACTTGTCTTCAAGATTAATCAGCTTGTCATCTAGCTGGGCCATGTTTGAACTGGCGCTTTGTTTGGTAGTCATTTGCTATTCCCTTTTCAGTACAAGCGTTGGTGAAAAAGTAACCATGATGTACGCAACATCAGAAGGCCGTACTCTACTATATTAGCGGTTAATAATATACTAAATTTTTATGAAGATCGGATGATGGTCACTAAAACCATCTATAGATGATTAAAAAATCTTCCGGCACAGGCCATGCCACAACATCAGCTTAAGGTTTTTTATAATTAGGAATCGTTACTGCAATAAATCTCGCGCATCTGTTGAATCACACCAAGCAATTTAACATCACCGATGCGGTAATAGACTCGATTGGCATCGCGTCGCGATTCGAGGATGCCTTTTTCACGCATGTGGATCAGGTGCTGAGAAATATTACTCTGTGATGAACCTGCCTTGTGCACAATTTCCTGTACCGAAAGTTCATGTTGGCCAAGTTGACAAAGAATTTTCAGGCGCGTGGGATGCGCGATCAATTGTAACTTGCTTGAGGTACAGCTTAAATTGCAGTTCATCGAAGACTCGCTTTCTATAAAAGAAAAACAATGATAACTAACAAGTCATCTCTATGCCTTGTTAGTCATCACAAAAAAAGCCCGGACAAATCATTGCCCGGGCTTAGGACTGCACTTAATTGCTAAGTAACTAATTACTTGGCATTACCCTTAGGCGCAACAGGAGCAGGTGCATAGCCGTAAGGAGCAGGAGCATAACCATAAGGAGCTGGGGCATAACCGTAAGGAGCAGGTGCATAACCGTAACCGTAAGGCTGACCGTAGCCGTAGCCATTACCATTACCATTTCCATAACCGTTACCTTGACCACGGAAGTTAGTGTTCATGTTGAAACCGAAGTTACCATCAGCAGCACCGTTACCGTAACCGTTACCATTGCCGTTGTTAAAACCATTCCAAGGACCACCCCAACCCCAGGCACTAGCAGTACCAGTTGACAGAACAGTTGTACCCACCAGGGCAGCAGCAGCGATTAACAATTTTGCTTTTTTCATGTTTATTTCCTTTGTATTTATGTGTAGATATTTTATTTAAATTTGTTGAGGTCTTCGTTTTCTCAATGCTGCGCAGTCTATTAGCTTCTGCTTATATTAGCAATCGTTTATATTAATTTTTGCTAATGTTTTTTTGTTTATCATATTTATTGCTCAAATATGCATCAAACAATGTCTATTAATAACGATTTGATCATGAGTGTGGCTAATTATTAATCAAATAAAGTCACAAATTTCGTAGTTCCATATTACTGAACTGCGTTCTTCTTTCTCTTTTCATTCCCATCTTCAAAATAAATGTTCTGACGATGAGGGGATTTTCTCTTCGTTCTCGCTTAACCCAGTAAGCAACACAAAAACGAGTCAATGTTATTGACACTGTGGTCAGGAAAAACGAACAGGAGAGAAACCATGTTACAGCTAAATCAGAAAATACGTTCTACCGGAATTGGTATGATCGCCGCCGCCATGATTAGCCTGCCAGCTGTAAGTCAGGCAGGCTGGTTTGATAAGGTCAAAAGCAAAACCAAATCGGTCACAAGCCGGGTTACACAAAAGGCCAACAATGTTAAACAGAACTTTGGACAAAACCTGCAAGACAACGACCTTATCAAAATGGTAAATGGCCTGAAACTCAAGGAACAACTACAAAACACTATCAACCTGATGGAAGAGATGCAGACAGAATATCACTATTTTTCCGGAGGCTCTGGTTGCGGTGGGCAATGCGCAAACTTTCGTGTCGAGTTAAAAGGTGTGTTAAATGAATTTCTCAATCTGGTTTATGACATTCCGGCACTGTCTAATGACCGTATGTTGATCAAAAACCTGAAACGTTCACAGAATCTGGTGAACCATATCCCACCACGTGCTCTCTATTCAATGTGGCAGATTATCGGTGACCAGATGAGTGAACTTCAGATGACAGCTAATAGCATCCGCGAAGATCTGGCGACCCTGCCAACGCTTGGTTCGAATGCCCAGTCAGGAATCAGTGCACGTTCGGTTAACAGTAGTAATGGTGAATATACCGATGGCCCTTTCTGTAAGTGGGTCGACGACAAACCCTTTGTGGACCTGATACAGGCTCGTCTGGAACAAATTTCCTGGATGTTAAAATCAGTCGCAGATATTATTCCAGATGTAGAAGTTAAAGCAGAGGGAGGAGCAGAAGCTGGTGCGGCAGTTGCTAATGTCACCGGCGCTGCGGGAGTTGGCATAAAACCAACTGACATTCCAAAAAAATTGATATTAAAGGTGATTGCCATTATCCCGGAACAGATTAACTGGATGATTAAAATCAACACCCTGCGTGCTGCCACCGTGTGCCAGGTAGTTGAATATTCCAAAAACCGATAAACACCACTCAACACAACAACAACGGGGAGCTATGCTCCCCGTTGTTTATGGGTAAAGAAAACTGATACCCAATTTAATATCATGGTGAACCCTTAGTCTTTCTTCTCCAGCATGGATTTTAGATCCGCAAAGGGATTGTGGGTGGCACCGCTCTTGTTTGAGGCCTGCTGGCCTGTGGTTTGAGCCTTCTCTAACTGGCGCTGGTGTTCATTGTCATGGCAGTAAAGGCAAAGCAGTTCCCAGTTACTGCCATCAGGAGGATTGTTATCGTGGTTGTGGTCACGGTGATGCACCGTCAACTCACGCAGATTCTTGCCCGCGAACTCTCGGCCACAGCGCCCACAGATATGTGGATACATCTTCATGGCCTGCTCCCGATAACCCAGCGCACGCTGATCCATCGCCTTGCGGGCCTTGGCTACTACTTTGTCCAGTTTGTCATTTGGCATGTGTCTATTTTATCTTCGTTTCAGCATAAAAAAAAAGGGAGTGGCTTAAAATCACCTGAATTAATAACCTCGTTTCAGGTTGACCACGTTCAACATCGCCTCACCGTGAACGTAACGACGCAGGTTCTCGCGCACCATCAGCCAGTAGCGCTGCATTTGTCGATCCGAACCTGCACTGATGTGTGGTGTGATAATAACATTACGGGCCTGCCATAAGGGATGATCGGCGGGTAAGGGTTCCGGATCCTGCACATCAAGTGCGGCCCCAGCAAGCTGTCCACTGTTCAGGGCCGTAATCAAGTCGGCTGTGACCACACTCTTGCCACGCCCCACATTAATAAAGTAACTCCCTGCCTTCATACGCTTAAAAAAACGTTTATCGAACATACCACGGGTCTTGTCGGTAAGCGGGGCCGTGTTCACCACCACATCAGCCCTGGCTGCAAAAGCATGCAATTCATCAGGTAGTCCCACTTTATCAACATAGGCCGGTCCTCGCCTTGATGAATTACGAATGGCGATCACCTTCATACCCAGAGCATGGGCCCGTTTTGCCACCTGGCTACCGATACCGCCCAGTCCCACCACCAGCATGGTGCGCCCCTGCACCTCCCACATCTCGGTACGTTTAACCGCCTTGCGATCCCATTGACGTTGTTGCTGGCGATCATGATAGACATACAGCTTACGTGTCAGCATATACATCAAGCCAATCACATGTTCTGCTATCCCTGGCCCATAGATCCGTTGCATATTGGTCACCAGGATCGGCTGTTGCTGTGATAGTGGTGAACTGGTGCACTTATCCACACCAGCGGAATAATTAAGAATATAACGCAGCCCCTTACCGTGTTGCAGGTTATGGTGATTACAATATCCCAGCAACACATCGGCCCCCTGCAGCAGGGCCGGCTCCACCTTGCGGCTATCGGCCACCACGATCTCTGCCTCACCGGCTACCTCTCGTAACCATGTTACCGCATCGGGTCGTGACTTCTTCTGCCTATCCAGCATAGTCACCACAATTCGTTTTGGTTTTTGCCAGTTTGCACTTTTCGAAACCGGCTGCTTCGCCGCCTTCAAACCCAGTTCATCGATCAGTTTAGCCGTAGCCGCATCCGGCCCAGCCAATACATAAAGAGGAAGTAGCAAAAGAAACCCAGCGAGAAAAGATTGATAAGCCATCATAAGCCTCCAAAGGAGTTACCCTGTTCATCTTAGCGTTAATAAAATTATAGTTTGGAATGCCAGGCCAAAGATATAGGGCGATTATATAACGAGATACATCAAAGGGTGGAAGGCCAAGTATAAAATAATGATGAGCCCTTTAATCATAATGAATCAACCTTTACTGGCCCCAGAGATTCAACAGGTTTTAATAATTCTGTCGTAATTTCGATCAATTCATGTAACAGTTGAGAACTGATATCCAGTTGGCCTTCATACTCTGCTAAATTCCGTTGTTTATGGCATTTATCTAGCACTAACCATTTCTCTTTTGCTAATCCGACAGTATGTTCAAGGCATTGAAAAACCAGATAACGCTCTCTCGTCCGATAGCCATGCCATCGCATGGCGGCAAGTGCTAAGGCATGTGATGCACTATAAGCTAATGAAAACTGGCTGGCTTCAGATAAACCTTCTATTTGAGCATCCTGTAGTCGGCTTTTTGCCGAATTGAGCATACCTGCAAATTCATTCTGATCGGGAAGTTCTTTTTTTAATTTTCCCGTCTTAATCAGATTGTCTAAATTCCCTAATGTCATCGTCATTCCCTTTTATCCATATCTTTGCTTGTTCCATCACTCTCGTGATAAAGGCATTACCTTCGCCGAGTTTCTTTATTATATCCATCGGTGAATAAATTGACGAATTCACTGTTCTACCCAGCATCTCCTCTGTTTCTACCAGCACACCCATGAGTTCGGAATAGGCCAGCGAATCAGAGACAACAAAAAGATCAATATCACTGCTTGCTATCTCTTCCCCTTTAGCAATAGAACCATAGATGAAGGCATACTCTATGCCATTGTCAAAAGATTGTAATTTTTCACGAATCACATCGGCAATACCAAATGTCTTGATTGCGATACTGTTCAGCTCATGAAAGATCGGTGAAAAAGGATTGGCCTGAAAATGTTTCTGATTACCTCGCCTGGTCACATTAACCAGGCCAGCACCTTCGAGGATTTTGAGTTCTCGCTGTACCGTACCACGACCAATATTTGCCAGAGTAATCAGTTCCTTTAAATAGTAGGTACGATGCGGCTGCCCAAAAAGCAGGCCTAGCAGGCGTTGCTGGGTTTTGGAGAATAGTGCGTCAGAGATATTAATACCCATATTGGGTACTATAGTACCTTTTTTGGGTACTTTCAATCATTTCATCATTCTTTTAGCCACTCAAAAAGCCCTGTATATCCCTGGCCAGGGCCTTGTCTGTGGCAAACAGGATGCCACGGTGATTCATGAAGGTCGATCCTGCACGATTCAGGTCGAGGGGCTGACCATGCACATCACTGGCGACTGCACCGATCTCATGGAAGATCACGGCTGTCGCAGCGAAATCCCATAGACTGCCACCGCCCTGTTGGGGTTTGGGGCGTTTACAATAAATAGCCGGTGGGTTTTCCAGTACACGACATGCATTCATCACTGCACCGGTACTTTCAATCGTCTTTAAACCTGTGTAGCCGTGTTGTATCGCCAGCGAGGTCAGAGCCTCATTTATCTTAGGGAAGTCCGGTCTTTCGACAAACCCCCGATCACAAACAAAAGATAAGGGACGATCAGTCATTACCTTCTCTAACTCCCAGGGCTCGCCATTACGCGAGGCACCCTGCCCACTGACGGCAGAGTAAAGTATCTGAGTTACCGGGTCATAAACCACGCCGATGAGTGGCTCGCCAGATTGCGAAACCAGAGCAATGGACACGGCATAGCCGGGGGTGGAGTCAATAAAGGCCAGGGTACCGTCGAGGGGATCGACACACCAGAAATGATCTTTTACCAAACGCGCCTTATCGTCTTCGCTCTCTTCGGTTAACAGGGCAAGGTCATAACGCTCACAGGTGGGCGTAAGTGCCTTAACAATAATCTGTTCACTAAGCAAATCCACCTCGGTAACAACCTGCGAGGCAGGACTGTCTCCCCCGCTTTTCTGCTTAACCGCAATCGTCTTCTCCGCATAGCTTCGTATCAACTGCCCGGCCTGTTGGGCTGCGATTATCGCGTATTCCGACAGCTCACGAAGATCATCTGCACTCAATTTCATATTTGATCACCACCATGACGACTAGATAATCGTTCAACAACCGCTCGGGCCATGCGCTCGCTATAACTATGGATCTTCCAATGGCCCGGACTCCAGCCCTTCATAAAGCGATGAAAATCGGTCCAGGCAACCGGGTAAAGTTCGCGCCACTCATGCTCCACGGCAGCGGGATCAACAGGACTGTTCCGACTCGTCAACGCCTTGCCAAGCTCTGCAAAATAAACATCAAGCAACTCGGTTTCATAGCGCTCACAATCATCTTCATAGAGGCAACTGCCAATAAAGTATGCCACATCCTTCATACCACAGCCCCCACCGACATATTGAAAATCCACTGCTGCCACCGGCTCTCCCTTGCCTGAATAAACTGTATCGGCAAAACAAAAGTTCGCCAGCTTGGCATCACCATGCACAAAAGTCTGATAGCGAGCGCTACGTAATAGCTGGTCAATCTGCTCAGCGGCCTGTTTAAGCCCAACATCATTCAACACCGCCAGTTCATCGGGACGCGTATCCAGATGCCAGTAGGTACCCACCTGCCAAAGCCCTTTGGGTGTCTGCCCCATAAAGCTCGCATGAAAGTTGGCCAACCAACTAAGACAGGCCTGCATTTCCACCATGGATACCGACTCCTTACGAAGCGGAAAACCACTGGCATCAAGATCTTCCAGCACCATAAGGAATTCACCTTCGTCCGACTCAAGGGCAAAACATTGGGGAATGCGACAACGCGCATCACAGGCCTTGCCCCAGTCACGATACCAGGCCGTTTCCACCTGGTAGGACTTTATCTTTCTTAGATGAGAACGATCCGTATTCCAACCCCTTGGGTGATGTTGTCTATCCGGCAACTTAACATGCTTCACTACTACCCGATCCCTGTCACCGCCTTTCAAGCCATAACGCATGATCTTGCCGTAACCACTCCACAGGGTCTGAATGTCTTCAATATAAAAACACTCATCAGCATGGGTTGCCTTACGAACACTTTCATGGAAATCATCTTTCATATGAGTTTTTTAAAAAAAAGGGATAAAAAAGCAGATTAAGACATGTAAATCTACATAACATTGATTAAGCAGAAACTGAAATTATAGAACCAGCGGACATTGATCACAAATATCTGCAGGCATCTATATTAGAGGAGGTATTGGGCAATCCAGACAACTAGCAACGGCACGTAATAATTCCTGGCCAGTGATACTAGCCTTACCATCCAGCATTATACATGTTACAAGGGCCTTGATGATGCGTTGCTTTAAGGGCGGCTTGAGTTTTTCCAGTTCATCAATTGCATCATTGAGTCTGGCAAGATTGATCTCATCTTTTGGCACAATTTTAAAAGCCGTGGCTCCAATGGCTTTTTTTGCTTCATCAAAAGCCTGCTGGGCATATACCTCTTCCGGGTGTTCTGTATAAGCTATCAATGAAAGGATCGTCTCTGCAGAAAGCTTCACTGCCCCCATCAGTGAGTATTTTTCTCTGGCTGGTTTGCGCAACCCAAAATACTGATCCAGTTGTTGAATCACCAATCGCTGTATAACCCACTCCTTGAGATTAACTTTCTTATCAGCTGATATCAGTGTCTGCACCACGGAACGAAATTGTTGATACTGCTTACTGGATAACTCTTCCAATGCCGGCATGGTCAATTCAATTAATGGCAGGCCAGCATGTTCCGGCAGGTTCTTCTGCTCATCTGCCAGTTCCTGAGTCAATTTTACCACTGCTGGATCTGCCAGTTGTTCGAGAATATCTTGTTGTGCAAAGCTGACCGTGACACGCCAGTCGAGCAGTAAACTATAAATTACCGCCCTGGCACCAAAGGGATCGGATGCAGCATCACGTAAACCCTGAGGGATAACATCAATAATTGTTTGCGCAAGTGCAATCTGTTCTTCGTTTAGAGTACCAATCTTGTTTATGATCTCTTCTGTACTGAGCACACCCCTGGCCATGGTCCCGGCAAGAATAATATTGGTCAGAATGGCCTGCTTGTCCTGTTGATCATCCTTCGATTGCTTAACTTTTGGTTTAGATTCTGGTTTTGGAATTTTCGGGCTCAGGTAATTGCCATCCCAATTGGGTTCAATACTACGAATACGTTTATCAAGCGGTGGGTGTGTGGCAAATACAAACTCCAGTGCCCCCTCCACCCCTTTAGAGAAATAGGCATGACTGTATTCTGCAGCGGCAGGATTGATCAGGACCGAACCCATACCACCGATTTTTTTTAACGCATTGGCAATACCAAATTGATCACGTGTATAACGCACCGCCGAGGCATCGGCCAGATATTCTCGTTGGCGACTGACCAGTGATTTGATCCATTGACCAAAGAAAAACCCAACATAGCCAATAAAATATAACCCCAGACCAATCATGAAAACTACCAGGATAGCCTGCCCACCTTTAGAACCGCTCCTAGGACTACGCATAAAACGCATCATTCGAAGCATGTACTGACCCGTCAACCCTAATAATAAAATGCCATGCAAGACGCTCATTAAACGAATATTTAGTCGCATGTCACCATTGAAGATATGACTGAACTCATGGGCGATCACACCCTGCAATTCATCACGTTTCAAGTGTTTGAGTGCCCCAGTGGTAATACCAATCACAGCATTATTGGGAGATGTGCCAGCCGCAAAAGCATTGATGCCTATCTCCTCCATCAGATAGACCTGTGGCACTGAAATTCCTGAGGCAATGGCCATCTCTTCCACCACATTCAACATGCGTCGCTCACTGAGTTCACGGGTACTGCGTGGTACCCGTCTACCACCCAACATTTCAGCCACGCTTGCCCCTCCATGCGAGAGGCTCAACATTTTGTAAAGACTACCCAATACTATAAATAGAATAATGAGCAATGCCACAATCGTGAATGTCTGCCAGCGAAAATACTGTTGCAATTGTCCAAACGAGGCAACCAACATGCCGGAATCACTGAATGCGATGGCAGACAATACCACGATATTGGCCAACACAATTAACCCCGCCACCGCCAGTAAAAACAGCAAAACCAACCAGAAGGTGCGACGTCGCGCCCGCTGTTGTGCTTCAAAGAAGTTCATGTGAGATAAAAATTAAAATGAGACTTTGGGTACAGCCTGGATCTGGACACTGTCTTCAAATTCCAGCAACGTTGCATCTTTTGTATGACCAAAAGGGCCGGCAAAGATAATCTGCGGGAAAGACTGTTTATAGGTATTGTATTCCATGACCGCATCATTAAAGGCCTGCCTGGCATAGGACACCTTGTTCTCAGTGCTTGTCAATTCTTCACTTAACTGCATCATATTCTGGTTGGCCTTGAGATCAGGATAGGCCTCCATCACGACATTGAAATTACCCAGGGCACCGGCTAACTTGCCTTCTGCTCGGCTCAAACTTTCAATGGCTGTAGCATCACCTGGATCGACATGGGCCTGGCTCAGCCCCTGCGCGGCGGCATTACGTGCTGTGATCACTGCATCCAGAGTCTCTCGCTCATGCTTGAGATACCCTTTAGCTGTTTCCACCAGATTAGGAATCAAGTCATAACGGCGCTTTAGCTGCACCTCGATCGTGGCAAAGGCATTTTTAAAGCGATTTCTCAGTGCCACCAGTCGATTAAAAATCGCAATGATATACAGCACCACCAAAGCAATAATGACCAGAAAAACAATTAACGATGTATCCATAACAACACTCCCTAACTATAAATCGACTCACAAGAACCATATAAATCTATTTGTAACATATTATCGGTAAAGACATTATGATTTGTTTAAAAATAAATTCCTACATCGCCTTTTACAACAGACATTAAAAAGGTAGTGGAAACATACTCAAGGCCTTTGATGAATATTGGTGAGTCGTTGTAATATTCGTTGCAATTCATCCTCGCTCATATCCACATACTCTATCACACGCCCATATAGCATCGCGGTAGGTACATCGCGGCCGCTTCGTTCTTTTTGTACTTTATGAACACAGGTTAAAACCACACGCTCTTTTTCAGACAGGCCATCTCGAACATGGGGGAGATTATCCAGATCGTGTGTAGTCATAGTGGCTCAACATTGGTTGTTATTCGTACAATTTCATGAAAAATATATTTTATATTGATTTTCTTTTTTATGA
>Ga0224506_10000548_pt1 | contig 31137 bp, 46 predicted proteins | sample SF_Jan12_sed_USG_2_FD_169108 | JGI IMG/M metagenome (GOLD analysis project Ga0224506, IMG submission 169108) | Sediment microbial communities from San Francisco Bay, California, United States - SF_Jan12_sed_USGS_8_1 | ecosystem: Environmental > Aquatic > Marine > Sediment | place: USA... | reverse complement strand
AAGAACTTAGCCGCCTTTTCCTTTTTTGGCTTCTGGACAACGGCCTCCTTATGTGAAGATACACCCAGATAATTATTGAGCGCCTTATGTAAATGCCAAGACATCGGTCTCCCATCCTCAGCTCTCTCCTTAAGCCTGTCATAAACATCACTATCAATCCTAAATGCCGTAAGTATCTTCATGTCCGCCCCTCTAATCTATTAAGTTATACGAATTTATACACGTATATCTTATCCATTTCAACCTATTTTTTGAAAAACTTTTCAGTTACATCCTTAGATTGGGATATTAAAAAGTTCATTTCGTCGCATATTTCCTGGATTGATTCTATGCATTCCTCCAGAACTTCCAATTCATATTCCATATAAACTACCTCTTAAGCTGTATACACTAAAGTATAGCGCTTAGATAAACATAAGTAAAGCAAGCTTAACTATTAAATCCTCATAATAAGGGCGCGATATATTTCCTTTAGACATAGGAACCCCACTATCCACACCATGGTAAGTACCATCTATTGGTACCTAGGCTTTAATGAATAGCTTATCCACACCACCCTTTCGGGACATACACCAGCCTGTTACCGGCCAATCAGTGTATGCAGGTCGCTTTTAAGCGCCAATTGTGACCAAGTTAACAGGGGTTAAGTTAGAGCTTGGATTTTTACCTTATTAAGCTGCTTAGAAGAGAGTGCCAGGGATCCTCGTACGCTGGGCCTTAGCAGCTAGTGATCTAGCCTTTACTCTCATCTAAACAGCCTACAAGGCCTTGGGTCTAGTTTGCGTTTTATGGTGTCAAACTAACTGCATCAAAATGAACCGATGCCGAGTTTGCTACAGTAGACTTTTATGGTATGATCATCGTTTGTCGATGAGTTGTGAACCGTAGGTCGTGTACTGTTTGCAACGAATGGTGCTGGTTACACCGCTCGGCAAGTTTTAAATATTAAGCCCCTTTTCCATCTTGGTCAAGGGGCTTTTTATTTCTTAATTTATATATTATTTAGTTATAAATTTAATTAATATCTATAATAAAAATACAATCAAACCCAATTGGGTCACCAACTTTTCCGAAAAAGTTTGACATATCTACCATCCCGGATAGCCTGACAGTTCCAACAGCATCCCTGAACTTCATTGTGCCGCCTATTATTGCATTCTCATCACTTGAAGCGCCTGTGATATGGGTACTTATTTGTCCATTAGCTGTTATTGTTGGGTGCAAAACAGGCTGTACACTTGTACTCGTGCGAGTGATGATAGTTCCTTGCTGAAGATTAAAGAACGTTGTATTAACAAGAGCAACCCCACCTCCAACAAGGGATATATTAGATAAGCAGTCCGTGCCTTTAGTTACTTGATTGTTTTTTAAGTTCTTCAATGTGGAATCAAAACATACAGAAAGATCGTCTACACCATCTCCGTCCAAATCTGGAACTTCTCTTTCATACATAGCCCCATAGCCTACTAGATTCAAAATAAGGCTATCCCCCTGACCTGCTTTGGCGCCAAATGAGGCGGAAAAACAGACAAACATGATAATGATAGATACAATTTTATTATTCATAAACCAGCCCTTTTGTTTAAATTGTTGAATTCACTTATAGGTCTTAGTATATCAAACATTTTCTATAATAAAGAAAGTTGGGGTCGCACTCACGCCCGGTCTATATAAAAATTGCACTAATACTTCGTTTTATTGATGTAATATCGATTTTCGACGACATCTAACTCCATGTCATCGAGTATTTTCTTAGAAGGGAGCGCCTTTCCGTCCGCAAGCAAGGTTACCAGTGATTGACTCTCGCCTATCTCTTTTGCGTAGGACTCGAAAGAGTGCTTGTTTAAGCGAAGATGCCTTCTAAAAAAAAAGCAAAACTCGCTCTCTTGGATTTCTCCATTAGGAGATAGGTCAGCGTACATCTTTGCATTATATCGTACCTGACGTAACTAACCACTCTATATATGCGCAGGCCATCAAGGATAAAACAATGCCTGTCTGTATCAACTTATCTTTTAGTTTAGCCATAAAACACCTCAAAATGTCATGCAATATTCCGCACGGTCGTTTTCTATGAGCTGGTTACTTAGAGCATCGATGATATCGTCATCATAAAACTCCAAGAGTCTACGAGACATATAAGACTTCTTACTGGTTATAGAACCCTTGTTTTTGACGTATATATATCCCTTTATGTTGTCAAACACCCTTTCATCCTCATAATAATCTGCGCTTATTTCAACATCTAGCCACTTAACTCTTATTTTAGAATATATAGTTCCCATTATCTTGCCCCCTCTGTTTCAATAAATCTAGATATTACAGATAGGATATTAGATACAGATATAAACCTAATCTTAGTGTAGCTTTCATTTCTTTTCCTTATCTCGGATAGAATCTCAATATATTGAGAGGGAACCTGTATATTCCTGGCGTCTATTTGAGAAAGCAAGATACTTGCCCTTACTGCGCTGTCATCACTTATTCTTGAAATGTAGGATTTTCTGGTTATATCAGCCTCAGAAAACAGAGGGGGCAATGTGTTTAGTCTCATGATAACTTCCTCTAAATCAATGTTGGTATAGTTATCTTAACTCCACAACAGGAAACAGTCAAATTTCTTTAAGAATAAATAATAATTAAAAAACGAATCATTATTCCAAAAAAAACCCCCAATTAAGGGGGTAATGCTACAGGCACTCGCGAACATAGGATAATTCGTCAATAATCCGTTTTCTAAGCCTCTTGGCCTTTTTCCTAAGCTTCCTCCTGTTCTTTTTCGGGCATTTCAAGCCCTTCAGGGACCCCAATGTTAGCCGATTCGTAGCATGTGAGGAAATCTGCTTCTGTAATAGCTCCAGTTTTGAAAGTAAGGTGCAATGATCCGAGAGATTCTTGAAATATCTCATCCCTCTTTTCAACCTCCTCTCTTACAGCATCAGACACAATAGATAGTATCTCCTCATTTTTATTTATTTCGGCTTGGGTTATCGATATCTCTTCTCGCTTTTGACTTATAGAAGAATTCATAAGTTCTACCTCAGCCTCTAAGTCCGCTAGACGAACCTGTAGATTTGCCGTTGTATTAGATATTTTATTAAGTCGTTCTATACAATTCATAATGTTTTCCTATGCGTACATGGTTTTTTGGGTGAAAATTCTCCATTGTTTATGCATGTCCCTGTCATCCTGTATACCTCCAACACTACTGCATGCACTCATCATGAGCAATAATACGAATAGGACGATCACAACTATGCCAAACATAAATTCCCTCATTTCTTGTCTCCTATAAGGTTTCCTCCTCTTGAGGCAAACCACCACGAGGTTGTGGTAATTGCCAAAAACAACACCGCTTGTATCATGTCCTTAAGTAAATCGTTTAGCTCAGAAGCAGAAAAAGCTTCTAGCCCGCCTACCTTTGTCCAAACAACGCCAAATAAAAATGTTGACCCGATCAGTATATAAGCCGTAATAGCCGGCCTAACATACCTCAAAAATCCAGTAACATTATTGGCATTTTTTATGCTCTCTGTGAAAGCGCCAACCTCAGCACGCTCGACCTGAAGCTCTCCTTCTACCTGGGCTCTCTCAAGATGCTTGTCTGCAATAGCTAGCTCATGGTTGTGCTCCATCATGCTCTCCTTTAAAGAAAGCTCCGCCATCCTAAGGTTGAAAGAAAATTCCGCCTTCTTTGCCTTAAGTTCAGTGAACTTTGAAAGCAATCCGCCAACCAGGCCAGTAACGGCGCCAAATCCAGAGCCACTGAATATATCAACTAACCAGTCCATGATGTTATCCTCAGCATTGAATTTCTTTCAGCCTCAAAAGCCATTTCAGAAAGAGCCACCTTAGAGCTAAGAACAGCAGGCTTCCCGCAAAGACTCCCCCTCTTTCTACCTATTAGAATGCATCCCTTTGTTTGTTCCGGAACATTTCCAGCATGTATCAATATGCCGGTACGACCAGGGACACCTTTAACATGGAAACAATTCCTATACCTTCCACTTGACGACCTTTCCATAAATACACACTGATACTCTCCTGGAGGAATACAAGACCTATTCCTTTCGTTATCCCGCCATGGAAGCTCAAGAGTGTTAAATATCTTATTTCCTACAAGAAGCATCCCAAACGTGCATGACCCAGGTATCTCCAAGTATCTGACAAGATTAATCATAGATTAATTGGCGTCAATATGTAGTGCCTCTCTCCAGGAGGAAGCCAGCAAATACACTCCCCAAGAGCCCCGTATTTACCTAATGTCACACGCCATCCAGCGCTCTTTCTTATAGAAATAGCAGCCTTAGTGATTCCACAGATCTTGGCCATGGAAACGCCATTGAATCCGCTCCTCTCTATGAATTCATCTACTGTGTACATTTTTATCATTATTAAATAATCTAAATATTTTAGTATATTTTCCTTGACTTAAACACATAAGTCAATACAATTGAAAGTGTAAAGATAACTAAACCACTTATCTGGAGGAAAACATGGCTACTAGAATCGAAGACCTGCCCTTTAAAGAGATGGTGCGATATGTAATCAAGAACTATAGAAGGATGCACCGCGACACTAAAATCAGAGTATGGAGGAAGATATGGGCTCTTTAAAAAGACAAATCCCAGATAATTGCTACATATACCACGATATAGGATCAGCAGATAATGGTGCCCCTGGGAACATATATTACTGGACAACTCAGTCCGGAGAGATAGACCATCATGAAGTCGAGCTTGTCGGAGCTAGAATAAATGGTATCAATCACCTGTTTGATAAGGCCATAAAATGGCGAACAGAGGTTAATAGGAGGCTAGGGCTATGAATGAGAAAATAAGCGATGACTATATCCAAGGGTTCCTGGACTGTGCAGATGGACTCCAGGCTAGAGATGATATGTCTGAAGATTATATCAGAGGCTACGGTGATGAATATCAGATGGAGCAAATAAGATCATACAGATGTGAGGTGGGATATGAGCGATAAGAAAGATAAGCCAGACGCTAAGTCTAAGCCTCTTAGTGAGCTTCTCTCACACATACAGAGAGAGCTTCACGCCCCAAAGAGCCAGTTCAATAAGTTCGGTAATTATAGCTATAGGAACTGCGAAGACATATTGCATGCACTAAAACCATGGATGAAAGACGGATTATTTGTTCTCATAACGGACGAGATAGTGCCTGTTGCCGACAGGATATATGTTAAAGCGACAGCCTCTATGTCTAATGGAAAGGAGACTATAAGCGTATCAGCCTTTGCAAGAGAGGCTGAGGATCGGAAGGGAATGGATTCTAGCCAAATAACTGGAAGTGCAAGCTCTTATGCAAGGAAATATGCTCTAAACGGGCTATTTATGATTGACGACAACAAGGACGCAGATAGCAAAAACGATAAGGGAGAGTTAGTAAACGCTAGCTCGGAATCGGTTGACAACGCTAAGAAGGAGGTTGCCGCGTTCTTCAGCGAGTACACGTCATGCATTGCAAGAAATATTGAGTCTATAACCGACATAAAGGCCGCTATAGAGTCAGGAGATATAACTCAGGCAGCAGGATTTTGGTATGAAATGATCAGCGAGGAAGACCAGGTAATATTATACAGATTGGCTCCAACGAAAGGAGGAATATGGTCTACAGAGGAAAGGGCTCTAATATTGAACGAATTTAGACAGCTATATTATGGGGATTCGCCTAAATCTGACTAATATTAGCCAATCATCAAATATGATGAGCCCATAAATGGGAAAAGATGTTGAATTTTTTATAAATATTCGGAGAAATTTATGAGTGGCGTAAATAAGGCAATCATTATAGGAAACTGCGGAGCAGACCCAGTCTTGAAATATACGGCAAGAGGATCCCCTATCTGTGAGGTTAGCGTAGCAACATCAACAGACTGGAAAGACGCAAACACAGGAGAAAAGAAACAGGCCGCCGAGTGGCACAAGGTTGTGTTCTTTAACAATCTGGCTGACGTTGTCGGTAAGTATGTTCGCAAGGGGAGCAAAATTTATGTTGAGGGAAGGATACAGACACAGAAATGGACGGATAAGAATGGGGTAGATAGATACACAACAAGCATAATAGGTGGAAGCATGCAGATGTTGGATTCTCGTTCCGAGATAAACGAAGAAAAACAAACAGAATCTCCTTGTATGGCCAATGTACAGCAGGATATCCCAGATGACGGGATACCATTCTAAATGTTCCACGTGGAACAAGCCGGGAGTGAAGGCATAATGAATTATGGAAATGAAAAAGATCTTATAGAGATACGTTTAACCAAGGGCGCCTTCAGGGACATAAGAGAACTATATGAAATGCTAGACGGAAGAGTTGTCAGCATAATAAATATAGATTTATGTGACCTTGGAGGGCCAGTGGTATATATGTATTTTCCAGAGAGAGATGCTATAAAAATACGTAATCAGGGGGATGTCTCTTACATGGTTAGAAAGGAAGATCTTATGTGCATGTTTATGGATATATTAGATAAGAAAACAGAAGGAGATGAAGATGACTAATCTACGTAACTCGGCAAGGTTTATGGACTGCGCTCTTGGCATACATCCGCATTGCAACATGAATCACGAGACAACGGTTTTAGCCCATATAAATACAGAGAGAAAGGGAATGGGGATAAAGTCTCCTGACTATTTTGCTGTTTTTGCGTGCTCAGATTGCCACGACATAATAGACAAAAGAAGATATGTTAAGGATGTGTCGGAGATTGAGATACAGCAATGTATTATCAGAGGCTTATATAGGACATGGGAATACTGGATAGAGAAAGGGTATGTGTCACACATATAGCATAAGAGGACCATCACTATGGCTAAAATATTAATGAAACGCTGGGAAGACTTACATGGAAAAATCATTTGCAGCCATGCAATGGGCACAGGTAATTGTATGGTTTCAATTATAACAACAGACGGACACGCGATTGTATTTGAATCTGAGGAGGGCTACGAGCGCGGTGATGCGGAAATTAGCATATGCGGACCATCCAATTTAACTATTTTTGATAAATATGAGCTTGGCCTCATAACCCATGACGAATACAAATGTATGCGCGAAAGAGAGACAATAATAAAGTCTGTAGAAAAAGAAGCCAAGGAAAGAGAGCGTTATATTAAACTAAAAGAAAAATACGGTAATGAGTGAGCATGATCATCAAGTAGCGGTTATCCAGTGGTTTAGAGCAAAGTACCCGAAACACAAGTGGTGTATTTTCTCTAACCCGAACGGGGCCATTCTGTGTGACCTAATCCCAAAAAAGAGGGTGGCCAGGATGCGATACCTTATGGCTGAAGGATTCAAGAAGGGGGTTTCCGACCTATTCATCGCTGTCCCTGTAGGAGACAAGCACGGACTCTGGGTAGAGATGAAAGACGTCAATAAGACACTTTGCTCTGTATCAAAGGATCAGATGGAGCATATTGAACTGATGACTAAAATGGGCTACGAGGCCATATGGTGCGCCGGTTCTGACATAGCTATTGCAGCAATTACAACATATATGTCGCAGAAATGATTATGCGAGTTATTGACATGAACGACGAAGATAGGAGCTATACTTGTGTATATGTCAACACGTTACGGTGCTCACTATGTTCGAGACAATTCTGGCTAGAATAATATTCTATCTTGAATCATTGATTATGATCTTAAAATTAATCCTAAGGTTCAAAAAGATGATTCTTATTAAGTCTATGAAGTCTAAGACGCTGGGAGTTATTGTTCTTGTTTTCCTGGCTGGGGCATTGCTAGCAAGCTTTTTCCCAATTGTTTAATAAACTGATAATAAGGGTTCGATATGAAAAGTTTGTTCCTTGCCATAAGCTCAGCAATAGCCTTAGTTGCATTAATCCTAGTTTGGCAAATTAAGGGGATAGACGAAATAAAGGCTTATTTTAAGACAAGAGACGGAAAGGGTGTTCTGGTTGGGATAGCTACTTTTATAGGGATATTCATATTCGGCTCTATTCTTTCTATGTTTGCCAGGGCAGACGATCACGGTCGATGGATAAACTATCTGGATATCTATGTTGGCGTTGAGGATACATTTAAGCAGTCACCTCAATGTGAGGCAGGGATGTATAGTGATAAGCTGACAAGCAATGGCGGTATTATTTTTAATGTGTATGAGTCATACGACAAGATGTTTAACTTCGAGGGCGTTTACAGGCACCACTCGTGCGCAATTAATCCAGACTCAAAATCATACGATGCCGTCGGTCTTCAAATACGATATAGACTTTGGGGTGACTAAAATGATAAACCTAATTATATTTATTTGGTTCATTGGGTACCTGTTTACATTTGGCCGATATAGGGCTTTATTAAAGATACGGCTATATAGGGAGGATCACCATATAACATCAAACTTTCTTCTTGCTGTTTTTCTTCTCTTTGCGTGGCCCTACTCTCTAGGGACTTCCTATGCTGAGTGACATGGATATACAAGACGCAATACAATTCCTAAAAGATACTGACGAGGAAGCAGCAGGTCTTGAGGCTACCTTTAACTATATAAAGTCTACTTGTGATGACCCGCTTAAGGTGATGAAATCGGAAGAGAAATGGCTAATTCTAAAGAATAAGAGAGAAACGGCAAGGTCATCGCTTAACGCAGTCAGATTGATTTCTACAACAGAATCATTCTCTCAATTTATGGAGCATATGGTTGAACAGTACGACACATAAATCTATTACGTACCAGCAAGTAAAATCTCTTCACCTGTGGTGCAGGATGTGTGAGGGGGCCTTGAACAAGTCTGGCCACTACAGATATGCGGCCATGTCAGGCAAGAGGATCAAGTGGAAAGAGGGCGATTTCAAATACTACATATATAAGCCTTTTCTTGACGTATATATGGGTAAAAAGTCAACAATGGAGCAGAATACAGAAGAGCCCTCTGAGGTTTCTCTGGCTCTTTCTGCTCACTTCCATACAGAATATGGTGTACAGCTTCCATCGTGGCCAAGTCTTAGGTAGCTATACATCCCACAAAAACCCAAGAACAGGTATTTTTATAATCTTACCTGCCGCTATGTTTGCTGTGGTTATATCGAAATTTGCACCTGTGGAAGCATCTGTAAATTGTATCTCAACTCTAGTCCTGGTTACCCCATTGATATCTCTATTAACAAGAAGAGCTTCTGCGCAAACTATTGTGCCTGATGAATTAAATATAGACCCAACAATAACTCCTTGCTCAGAGCTAGCCGCTTGGGCATAGTTATCTAGAACAATAGTGTTTATAGACCCAGAGAGACGACCTATACCGGAACCACTAAAGTCAGAACCAGAAGATACATCCGCCCCAAGCGCCGTATACGTTGCGGAAAATGTCTCGAAACACGTATCATAAGCTGTTGCCGTTCCTGCTCCTGACACTATTCTTGCTTCTAGTGTCGCTGCATTGTTTCTTATTTCTATTACAAAATTCTGGAATTTTGCGCCTCTCTGGTTTAGCTCTGTCTGAATCTCTCTCCCATTATCTGTTGACCAAAGCTTATATTGTCTATAATCAGAATTATCTAGGCCAACTACCTCAACAACATTTCTCCCTGCGTTAAGCCCAAAAGAGGATAGCGCTGGGTTAGATGCATCTCCTCTAGGGAATAGAATTTTATTTCCAACATTCCCATTTGCTGCTGTTTCACAGGCGAATTCTGTTGTATAGCTACCCTCGAAATGTCTTACCCGCACATCTCCACCTTGACACCTTCCAAGCCTAATACCATGGACTCCAGGCTTAAGCCATCCAGTTGCTTTAGTATCTGGGTCTGTGCTGTCAACAAGTCTAGCGTATATAGTGGAATACCCAAGGCTATCATTGTCTCCCCATCCCCACTCAGCAGCAGATAAAGATCCAATGGAGCCACCAGTCATTGGGGTTCCGTTCTCGTTTAATGTATATGGCTTTGGAACTTGAGGGTCGAGCGCCCCAGTATCCCTCTGAAGATAGTATTCACTTGTTCCAGACGCAGAAAGAACCCACCTAAACCTACTGGAATCAACGAGACTTAGCGCAAAGGCTGCTCCGCCATTTAGCCAAATGCTACTAATCTCAAAATCTTGGCATGTGGTTGCTGAATCCCACCCTATGTCTATTTCTGATATTTTACCTCCTTCGACATATCCACCAAATAACTTAGGATTGTCTCCATTTATTGATATATTCACCCAAGCCTGTTCTACATTTGGCTCTAATATTGTTACAGTATCTGGGTTTGTTGACCTTATCCCTTTTGCCCACTCCCCAAAGACGAAAGGTTGGTCGACAAGAGTAGAGTTATTAAACGAATCTATATATAAGCCAACTCCGCCGTGGTAAGAAGCGCCCCTTGAAGAATAGAACCGTCTTATGTTAGAGCCATAGGAGTTTTTAATATATAGTCCATGCTTCCAATTAGTTTGCGAACTAATTCTAAGGTTGTCTAGCTCTATCCTAGGAGCGTTGTGTATGTGCCCAACTCCAGCAAATGCTACACCAGAGTCCGGTGCATTAGCGCTTACTGTCCCGGTATGAGTCCACCTTATATTTATGATTCCATTATTTTCCGACGTGTTTACGTTAATGGGTTGGTCTAGGTTATCAGTAAAGACACCACCGGATTCTGTAGCCGTATAAAAAGATGCTTGTGTGCCAGTACATTTTAGTGTCACAGAGTTTCTTGACTGACAGGCCAGATATACTCCAGAAACAACAGGAATACCTTCGCTATGATTATAAGAATCTTCTCCGTCTGGGAACCAGACCGTGATATTCGTTAACTCAGAAGATGCGGCACGTATCTTTCTGGCGGCTATTATCGCGTTTTTTATCGCTGTCGAATTATCAGTTGAGTTATTTGCGATAGCTCCGAAATGAGTTACGCTGATCTTTGTGCAATCCGGTAGCCTGTCCCAGTACCGATTCGCATCATCGTTAAAAACGATATTATTTGCACCATCATCTACGACCGTGCCTGTCTTAACTACTCCCCAACCGTGAATAGTGTCACCGGTGACAAAAATAACCTGTCCATCACTATATCCAGTAGACGCCAAGCTTCTGAGAGCAGCATATGTGTTAACACTTACCTCAGCGGCAACTCCTGAAGCGCTAAGCGTAACGTTTTCAAGACCGCTTAAATCAGATTTCCATCGTAGAAATGTTTGGGTTACTGGAGCAGGCATACTTAGCTGGGAAACGCCTTGCTGGCAGGGAGGGAATGATAAAGATCTTTTTGCCCGCTCATCAACCTGCTTAACAAGAGAAACCACCCTGTCGAAATCATCGTCAACCGTATCCGGCCTAAAATCACCATTATTTTGGTAGTCAGTGGTTCGGTTTCCTGGGATGGCGCTAACAATAGTGACCAGGTCATTAACGGATGTTGGCGTAACAAGCGTTATTGTCCCCCCGCCAGTATTCCCAACGCCAGATACTGAATAGGCGGTAGTCAGGTCGCCCGCGCTGCATTCCTGGCCAGCAGGGGTTACATAAACGTCTAAGTCACCCGCATCATATATTTTAAATGTGTAGTTAAATATAGTCTGAGCTGATGTAGCGGTGTATTCATTCCTAGAATCGCCAATATTAAGTGTCATTGTTCTCTACCTTCTAATTTATCTAGTAATTGACGCATATAGAATAAGTTTTGACCCGGGAGCATTCTCCTTACCCTTCCTATATCGGCTTCTGAAAGCTCACCTTCTGAAGACAGATTACCAACTATAGTCCTAGCATCCTCTATCTTGCCGATCGACGGCCCAAACATTGCTCCAATTATATTCCTTGAAGCATACCTTGACACCGGATCTGCGCCAAAAATGTTTTCCACGCTGACTTTACCGTTCGTCATCTTTGATGAGATGTTATTAACGTCCCACAAGTATCCAAACGCGCCAGACCTGTCAAGAGATTCTATGGTTACTTGATTCGGGTTATCTGATATTTCCCGACCAGAAACGTATTGTTTCATTCCATAACTTAATGTCCCTAAAGCAACAGACAACAAAAAACCATTTAACGCCATGGCATCTACATGCTGTAAGCCAGCAAGGAAAATTTTATGGTGCGAAGAGGCGGCAAATGTTTTAAATTGAAATATCGTTTTCCCCATCTCGGTACTCGTCCATAAAGGCTTCTCTCCAACCCCAGGGGTGACAATTGTCCTATCAACATCTTTTAACACTGCCGCCCTAAATGTTTCTAGGGCGGGGATATCGTCCCAACTATCCCCATTAATTAACTTTAAATCGCCATCATCCCCGTATTTTTCGAACTGTTTAGATATTCTAACCGCCATATCCTCATCAATTCCAGATGCGGCAAGTCTTCTAATCATATTTGGCTTTATCTTACCTGAAGCCCACCTTAATGACTCCTCAATAATTCTATCAGACGTAATAACCCCAGAAAATTGCTTCAATGCAGCATTCCATTGGGTCATTAATGCCAGCTTGGAAAATGCGTTGCTTGCCTGCCTAAGCCCTTTATCAATAGGTGACCCTCTTTGCGCTGAATCCGTTATGTCCGCCAATGAAGCTGCCCTTGAATTCAGAACCATATCGAGGCCAACTGCGGCTTTTTTTGCCTCATTTCTTGCTATTTTAAATCTTTTTGGAGAAATGGCGAGATTACGCAAGCCTTTAGCTGAGCTTCTTAGCCCATTGACGGCAACTAGTCTTGCTGCATCGGGTATTGCCGATAGAGTCATTCCTCCCAACAGAGACATAAAATTCAGATCTCTAAGTCTTCGGCCTGTCTTGACAAAAAAATCATCAGGGTTCTTAGGGGCTCCAAAAGTTCCTCGAAGTCTATCCCTCATCGCTTCTACATCCCTTACATCTGACTTTTGTCTTTTATCCAAATTAAGTCTTTCTTTTTCTGTTTTTGCTGAGTTACTCTTGATCGAATAGGAATTATTGATAGACTCTATCTCAGCGGCCATTGTTACATCGCCGTACATCCTCCCAAGCTCAACATCTGGGGCCATAGTGTTCTTGTATATATGTGCAATGTCGTCAATATCTGACTCAAGAAATTGCTCTATAAGTTTGTCCGGTATTTGAAATGTACGCTCCTTTAAAGGACCTCTCTCGCCAAGAGTTATGTCATACGGGGCGCGGCCAGAATTATTCCCTAATATCCTGTCAGTGATATGATTTCGTATCACCTCAATTTCCAAATCTGAAACCCCAGCTTCTCCTTTTAGAGATTGAGAAACTTTACCGCCTTCTTCTAGAATTTTATCAACTTTATCTTGAGATGATTTTCTTATCCCTTTAAGCCATCCGTCTACTATACTGTTCCATTCAGGACGCAGTCCTATTATTTTTTTATGATCATATACCCTAGTTAAATAACTAGTTGCCGTTGTTACTTCAACGTCTTTGGGCAATAGCTTAGCCTTTATGGCCGCATCCTTAAGAGGGTCGAACAATGACCTCCTTATTTCTTTTGCGGCGGCGCTTACCTCAGGAATAGCGCTTTCGTCCCCTCGTCGCATGGCTTTCCCTATCTCTATCCTAAAGTTTTTGCTAGATAGACTCTTATCCCCTTTTCGTGATTTTCGGTATGAGGCATAATGGGTGTTAACTGATTGGATAGATTCGGCAAGATTAGCGTCCCACATTTTTATCCTTGTCTCAACAGATCCCCCCTCAGGAGCCGTAGCCTTACCAATAATATTCCCCTCAGATACTAATGGAGTCTCCAGCATCTGGCTTGCGATCGCTTTAACCTCAGTAGAGGGTGACGTGGCTAGCCTTATAAGTGGCGATACAGGAACCTTTTCTAAACCAAACACGCCTTTAAGCCTTAAGTCATCGTCTGTCAAAGTTTTTACCCTAGCGGCCCCGATAGACAGCCCATCATCGACAGAATTAAACTCGTCTTCAATTTCTTTAATTAACTTGTTTGGAACTACCCCAGCCTCAGGGTATTTTTTGGCCAGCTTATGAACTCCAGAGCCAAGAAGTCCAGAAAGCAAAGCCGCTCCTCCTATATTAATCGCAGACTCTTCAATTGTTCTTGTCTCTTGCAGCTTATGCTTGACTGCCTCAACAGGCACCTCGGCTACAACAGCCGCGCTCGCTGCGGCCGAGAAAGCCCTTGCGGTTGATTGAGCCGTTCTTGCCTGTCCAACCCCAATTAACATAAGTGGCCAATAAATAGGGTCTGTAACCCCTGCGGCTATGGTAGCAGCAATTGTTGTGGCGCCCCCGTTACGCATTATCTCAATTCGTCGTGTCTCTTCCGATATCTTATTTTTGATTGCGTAGGTCTCCTCGGGAGACCGAGATTCAATAAATGACTCAGAATATATTTCGTATCCTTCAATGTCTTTTTCGAAAGGGTTGTATCCTTCAACAGGCGCATATTCATCGCCCAGGCTAAACCCATTTGCTGCAAAATTTACGAAAGTATTTTCCTGCGCGAAAGTCGACTGAATAACATCAAAAACACCTGGGCCACTCTTAACAGCCTCCTCTTCATCAACAGGAAGAAATCGCTTAAAGTTTCTATCGCCCTCTCTAATTAATGCCATCATTATTCCCGTTATTCAGAAACCGGAATACCGGAATATCTTTAATATCTCCAGCACCATAAGCATCCAGTACTTCTTTTGCCTCTACTTGATCAATATCACCTATTGCTAATAGGTTGTTTACTGCCTTTCGTACAGAAGCCTTTCCAGCGTCAGACGCCAAGAATCCTGGCTTGTCGCCAGTCTCGTCTATGTTTTCCATGAATACGCGACTGTTGACTTTTCTCCTTATGACGCCAGCCCTATTTTCAAGATTTCTCATTCTTTTTTGAGCTGCTGACTCTCTCGCTTTTCCTGGCGCGGACACCAAGTCTTGATATTCTCTTGTTTTTTTGAAGTCGGGCTTAAATCTCAATACATTCCCGTCCTCATCTTCAATAATATCAACGAACCCACCAGGCCTCATAGCTACCACAGGGTATGATGGGCTATCGCTCCTCGAGACTAAATCATCTATTCCTATTTCAGCGCCATCTACGCCTATCGACTCCATATCCTCTAGGAACTGCTCCTCAATCCATTCGTCATCCACACCATCTACATGGTAAAACGCTTCTGGAGGGTATTGCATAAATCTCCTTTTGCCGACCTTGGTCACCCCCCAAACGTTCTTCAAAGAATCAAAGGCTAACTTTTCCGACTGCTCTATGTTTCCATTTGTCAGTGACATAAAGTTGTCAAAGTTAGACAAATACGACGCCTGCATGCCTGGCGGGATATCTGGCTCATCTACAAACATGCCAACTACAGGAAATTTGATAGGGTCAAATTCATTGGAAACCATCTTCTCGAATGATTTTATCCTATCCTGTACTTTCCTTTCCCCTCTTGAGGCTATCCTTATCTCCTCCTTTTGTGTCGGAGTTAGCCCAAATGTATTTTTTCTGGCGGCAGCTATTGCTGTTTCCGCATCAATGCCATTGCTTATGGCGTCTGAAACTTGAACAGCAATAGCTCTCGACTCTTCACTAAAGTCTCTTATTGAGTTTGGAGAGTCTTGCTGTATCCTTTGGATTATTTCCATATGAGAAACAACCTGATCAGGGGAGCCAGATCTCATAACGGCTCCAACACTCGATATCAATCCATTCGGCACCAATCCGGTATTTTTTACAAAAGAAACGTTATTTTCGATGAGCTGATTTTGATCGCCGCGCCATAGTGGAGATGCTGAATCGTAATAATTATTTATGTCTTTTCTGTCTTGGCTAGACTTACTTGGGTCAGCAGGAATATCCGGTGATGTAAATAACAAGCCTCTTGCAATGCTCTCGTTTAAAGAATTTTCCTTGGCCTGCTCATTATCATTTTGACGCCTTCTGTTTACTTTACGATTTAGATCTGTCTGAGCTTTTGCTATAAAGTCATCCCACTCGTCAGGCGTAAAGCCTCTCGGTCTCTTACTAGCAAGAGAATCAAGCTTATCAAAAGCGGCTACTTCACCAGAAGAGTCGAAAACCCTAAACAAATTACCAGTTTCTTTATTCTCTACTAGGCCTCTCTCTATATCCCTTTTCTGTTTGATGCCGGATTCTGGAGTGATGAATCCGGCATCAACAGCAGCGTCGACGCTGGCAAATGCAGCTAGAGCACTCTCAGCCGAGGCGATATCATCTCCGTCTCTGGCGAATCCCATTGCATCACGGCTAGCCAGTTCTACTTGACCTATGATTGCTTGTGCGCTTTCTTTGTGAGTCCTGGAGATTTCGTTGTTCTGTACCCTAATCCTATTAGTTGAGACAAGAGACTCCATAGACTCCGCAACAATGTCTCTAGCCGTAGGATCAATATTTCCTAATGTAAACTTTTTATAGGTCTCTACCTCATCATTGAACTTAGACAGATCATCGCTGTTCTCCGCAGCTATCCTGGCTATGTTCTCTCGGTTATCCCGATCAATAGACGCAACATAGGCAGCCCTGAGCCCCTTGTTATAAGAAGTTGATCCAATGTTCCCAAAGAAACGCTCTTTTTTAAACTCTGGCTTTTCTCCCTTCTTAAATGAGGCCACCCCTTTATCAAAGGAGGCCTCCGCTATTTTTTTCGCGCGAATACTAGCCTGCTGGCTAGCAAATGCATCAAGCTTTGAGGTTAGAGGTGATACGTCAATATTAATCAATGGAGATGGACGTATATCTACAGTTTCTGTAAATCTAGCCACCGGCGCCTCCAATCGGACCAGATAAAGACTTAAGCATCCCCGTCCCAGACTGGATTAATCCAAGCCTATTACTTAGCTTATCAATAATACGCTTACTCTTTGCGCTAGAACGTATGGCCAGCGTGGCCATCTTGGTGGAGAACTCATCTCTCTCAGAAGCTACATCAGCCCTAGAAATGGAGTCTTGCAAAACAGCTAATGGAGATCCTTCGAATGCAGCAACCCCTCTTGCACCAGACATGGCATTCTGAGCCGACAAGGCTGAAGCCAGCCTATCTTTTCTGTCTGCCTCTCTTTGTATTAGGCGTAGCTCTTCATCTCTAGCCGCTATTTCAGCCTGTCCATGCTCCATTTTTGATTGGGCTTCTTTAAGCCCAAAGCTTAATAGAGGCCCACCAACCGAAGAGGTTGTCGAAGCGATAGATGAAAGATTGGACAGAAGTCCACCGCCAGTAAACATTGTGGCGAGTTGTGCCATTATTGAACCCCCACTTCGACAGCAATAGACAATATAGTCATAGGTACAGGCTCTTCTTGGGTTATTGTTACAGTGGCGATATTATCCCAACCCAAAAGCCAAATATCTTTTCGGCCAGTTTTGGGTGTTGGGTTATCAAAAGGGTCTACCCCCATAACTTTGTCGGCTATTCTAGCCTTTTGCCCACTAGAATTCTTAACAATAATTCCCAGGCTTTCAAAGAAATCTACGGAAACCCTGTTTATCTTCTTGGGCTCGGCAAAATTTGGCCCGTTCTGAAGCTGTACATTAAGCGGCATGGTTTCTATCAATGGAGCAAACCGTAACCCGACCTCTGTTGTAGTTTTAGTCGCATCAACGGTAACCTGTCCACCAGACACAACAGCTGTTCCCTCAAAAGCCCCATCGCCAACAATATCAACGGTCAGACCCTCAAGATGCGATAACCCTGTGAACACGCCAGACCCGGGAGTCGCATTCTTTACAGCGATATCGGTCACTAAAGATGACATGAACCGTATAATATAGGATGCAGATCCTTTTTTAACCAAAGCAAACAGGGTATCATTAACAATGGCACAATCAGAGAACGTAAACCCACTTATATCCCATAGTGAGAACCCAATTATGTTTTCAGAACCAAGCATATTATAAATAAGCAGAGTGCCATCACTATTAACAAAATAGGCATAATTGGCGTCGATCTCCGTGTTGCCTTTTGATGCCGTCATCCGTACGGGATCGATCACAATATGGGAAGCAAGGAGTGAGATGGAGTTAGAATTATAAATATTGCTTACATTTTCCGACTGAATGAATTCCCTAATAGCTTTCCCTGTCCTCTGTAAATACAAAGTTCTACCGTCGACAGAGATGGGCCGCACCTTTTTAGAACCAAAATTTGTCTGTGGTACAACGGACACACCAGTCGGTGTTATCGGTGACTGCGGGACATAAAACTCTTGTCCAGTGGTAAATATCTGAAGGGATCGATTAGATATAAGACCCTGTATCGAGTTAACTTGGTCAGTATCCAATGTCGCATCAATTAGCCTGTCATCCCTTGCCCTTCCTTCATCAAAATTGAAAAAGTCATTGACGACGGATCCCCATAGTGTAGATGGCCTTGACGGGGATCCGCCAAACCATAACCTTCCCTCATGAAAGGTGACTGACTGAGGCCAGCCTCTGGTTGCACTCCATACATCCTCGGACCTAGCTGTACCTGCGGCATCTTCGACAGACGTTATTCTGAACGTGGTCAACTGGGTTAGGATGGGGGCTCCTGTTATTAACCCCCAATCTTTTGCCGCTGCATCAGCGAAAGTAACCTGGAAAGTTGATGCTGTCAAAGAAACAACAGATACGCCACTATTCGGCAGATTAGGCAAATCCTGTATAGCCCTCTGGATATTTTCTGCATTAGTGTCTGCATCACTAGATATTATTATCTCCTCAGTCAATATCCCCTCTAGCCCAAGTTTGTAACGATCGGAGGCGGCCTGGTTGATAAAGGTTATAGTTTGAACTTCGCTGACCGGGGTAGGGCTAGAGGCATCATCAAAATCAAACTGGGGTATATTTGTTAAAGGCAGGTCAGATATAGCCCATACCGTATCGGATGTTCTAACTATTCTGCGAGGAGCAAGATCTGGGTGGACAACGATAACCGTATCAGCAGACTGAACAATATCCAAAGTAGCAAGCTGAGCGGCCGTATATGTGGTTGTTAAATAATCATTCCCAGATCCATTGATATTCGTCTGGAGTGTAGTTCCGTCTTTATATATGTACATCCTTAAATCAGCAAAACCTAATAGGTAGGTCTCTGTCGTAGAAAACTCAAATGAGAATAAACGATCAATGGTGGGCGCCGATCTGGAGTCAATCAGGTCTGACCCATCCCTTCGGCTGAGGCCTCCCTGGACTATTGGTGTAACATTCCTGGCCTTTCGGCACGCATTATAATAGACAGCAAGGTCAGTTCTGCTTGTGACCTTAGGGTCAACTTCACCATAAGTGAAGTTACTTTGCATTGTCCAAACCTTTGGCATTAGAAGACCCCTATTGAGCCATCCCCACCATAAAACCTAACATCAGTAAAAGGCTGGTCCATAATTGGCTCAGGAGGATGGCTTTTGGCGTCTGCGGCCATAGCCGATCTTATCTCCTGGCGATATTTTGATTCGTATAGTTGGCTTTTTTGCGTGTCGTTAGTGACAGCAATAGCAAAATCAGACGCCAACTTGTATTGAAATGCCTGGACAAAGTAATCCGGCAATGATGTGTCCGCAGGCAAAAAGCTGTAGTCGGCTGTTAGAGTTGTAACATTACAATAAAGCTTATCCTCGAATATCTGGTATTCACACCTAGGACTGACCTTATGCAAGGTTATGTAATCTGTCGGCAGCTGGTAAGCATACTGCCAGCCAGATATAGGCGCGGCGGTCAATCTATTAAGTGATTGCTGCTTTATAGCAAAACGCCAATATGTTGTGGATAGAAGATACCGCAACGTTGTTGTATAAAGAGCAGAGCCCACGGTTGCCCCTGAGCCCTGATCCGGATCAAAACTAGAGATGGTCGGATGGCCGATTAAAACCAATGCATTACTTACAATATCGACTTTAGTCGGCATCCGACTTCTCCGTTACGCTGAAGTTAGGCCTTCACCTACGGTATAGGTAGATCCTGAGACCGCGATTTGAGAAAACCCAAACCCATCAGAGCCTAATATCATAACAACATCACCATCAACCATTCCTGCATCTACGGCATCATTAAAATACCCAGACGCACGAATAGCAGCCAATGTTGCAGCTTCTTTGTACTTCCAAACTCGACCACTAGTGCCATTAGATCCGGCTATTAGTGCTAAGTTATCTAGTGAATAAGCCATATCAATACCCCATTAAGTTGTATAGTTGATTCGAGTTATGCCAGCATTCTCACGGATAACAGCGCCAGAACGGAGCAACCCAGTGGTCAGCCAAGACGTTTTGTGTGCAACCCAATCAACCTTAGTGATCATATCGATAGTGCCAACTGCGTAACCAATGGCGCCCTTATGCCATGCAAAAGCTCGCTGATCGGTAACAACTGGAAGACCGCCTTCAGTCCTGGTGCCTAGAACATGGAAATTCATGCCAAGCCAGGTATTGAGCTCACCAGACACCAGGGCCTTAACGGTATTGTAATCACTGCCGGTAACCTCTGGGTCAGTCAATAGATCACGTAAGCCTTTTGCCGTAATAGCAATGTGCTTATCGCCATCTGCGACCTCAAGATCCTGGAATCGCTCATTGACTTCCAACAGCTTATCAACAGTTAAACCAGCCGCACCAGTAACAATATCAAGGCCTTGGTTAGCCCCTGATGGGGTAGCTGAATATGTCCCGCCATTTGCAGCGTCAATAATCAACTGATCTTCTCGTCGACCCAAAGCCTTAGCGATAGTCTGCGCCAGCTCCTGCATTTCCTCGAAGTTAACTTCATCTTTGTCAAAGATATCAGTATATTCAGCCGCCAACCAACGCTCTAGTGTTGCCGTCTGTACAGCATAACCAACGTTCATTGGGGTTACATCAGCTTGGGTAGCCTTTTGATTGGCAGTACCGGCAGCCATTCTTTGGAATCGGTATGTATCACCACGGACACCGTTACGGACTGTAACAGCGTTTCTTAGACGACCGCGCGCTTGATATTCATGCTTAACAAGGTCGTCAAACTGCGTAATTGCAGCTGTACTTAAATTAATAGACATGAGTCTACTCCTCTATTTGATTGCGCATTGATTAACCGCGTGCCCAGACAGGGACGGTTAACACAATTAAAATGTGTTTTTGTCTTACTATCCGGCTCAAAAGAGGTATCGAATTACTACAATATACTACGAAACAAAAGATTATGGTATATACAAATATACTAAAACAACTCCTTCCACAAAAGGGCGCCTTTAATTGTCGCAGAGTTAGCACTGGATCCAGACAAGGTGAATGTTTCGCCGGGCGCCAATATAAGATCAAGGCCTGACGTAACAAATACCTCTCTGTCATTTTTTCCTGCAAAAGGCAAAGTCAGAACCTCTTTGCCACCGGTTACCGTAGTCCCTGAAGTATCATATTCGACTATGCTGTTATTGGTATTTATGTCTGTATATGATGGGGCTCCACCCAGTGTGGCATTCCTAATAACACGAATGGACCCTAAGTTATTCGCGGAATTTGCCTCTATATCACCAGTAACTAGCTCAAGATGCAAATCTATAAAGTTTTTCTTTGATGCGTAGGTGCTTTTATTTCTTATTGTGAGTATAGCCACTTCTGTGGTGACAGCAGATTTGCTAACCTCTCCGCTGGAAAATTTAGGTTGATGCATTTCAGAGTATTTAGTTAAACCCTCAACAAAATATGCATAAGAAGAACTCTTTATGGTGACATCAGATGATGTGGCTTTGTTATTGGCACACATTATAAAGTTGTAATTTGGGTTAAAAGACGATGGCTGGGTGTTTGAGTTTGTGTATCTTATTCTATGGACCGCCTCCAAGTTCCCAGAACTTGGGTTCTCAACAGACAGGGATATTTCTCCAGCTCCAAGATATTGATAGTTAATTGACCAAACATTCAACCTGGTCAAATCTATTGTCATCCCGCTCGGGCCAGTGCCGTCAAGAGGATCATCCCAGTCTGATATGTTTATTGTCTGCTTTATGTCGTTATACCACCTATGAAATCCGAAATCAGCTCCATCATACCCAATAGCAAGCCCGTTTTTGTACGCTTCGCTAGATCCGACTTCGTCCATTATCCCAGCGAACGATTCGGTTCCTGCCGCAGGAGCTGAGAATAGGGCGGTAAACCTTAATAAACCACCAAGACCTGGGCGATACTTTGCGTGCCTTTTTGATATAAGAGAAGCAATACTGCCAGTTGTTGTGCTTGTGTTACATACACACATAGCATCTGCCTGGGTAACCGTTCCGCCGCCAATCTCAATCAACGAATTTAACTCTGAATTATCGACAGAGTACTCAAAAGACCCCTGAAACTGAGGGGTAAGGCTCCCTACTCTGAGCTCACCAAATGCAGTTTCAGGGAATGTGTTCTGGAAAAAACTCATATTATTGACCACTCAAGATTGCCTGATATATAAACCAGGTGAGGCGAACCGTACATAGTGTTTATTGTTTTTGATGAAGACCCATCTATAGGCCCACTTATAACAACAGGCGCATTTCTACGCTTTACAATCACCTCTTCCCCATTAACCGGATTCGGGTTTAGAGTTATAGTGATAGTTGAGTCGTTATTGCATGAAATAATCTCATCACCTGCCGTCGAATGATCAGCAGATGTGGATATAACATCAAAATCAGAGTAGATTTCGGCTGTTGATGTGTCCGATCCAATTATAAGCCGGTATGGATTTCCAGATAACAAGGCAAATATAATGTCATCAGGCTCCAACTGGAGCCGTTTATTAAAAAAATACCCAGATCCAGTTACAGCCTGAATAGAGTCATTAGACTGATACGTATAAATATTAGGCGCCTCTGTTGAGGATGGGCCAACAGAGGCGAACTTGCTTTGATTGAACGACATATCTCAACCATTGAGTAATGGAATTATAAAACTAACCAATTGTAATAGAGTGTGGTTGCGCCCCAAACTTCTGGTCATATAATTTATTAACTTTATTCCTATATTCTGGATCATTCATCTTCGGATTACCAAACTCATCTTTAGCAACCTGCATGGCTCTTAACTCTTCATGGCTAATAGTTGTTTGAGATGGCGAATCTTGTACTTGTTGAGCGTTTCTTGTCTTTGCAATAAGCTGCTCAACCGCATGAACGGTAGCAGCGGATGTCAATGAATCAATAAGAGCAGCTGACGCATCTGAATCCAAATTAACCTTTGCCCAATCCTGTATATTGTTAAGACGCCGCTCGGCATTATTACCCAATGACTTAATTTCTTCTTCCCTTATTTTATCTATGGCCTCCAAATCAGCCATATGTCCCCTAAAGTATAGGTCAACCATCTGGTTGAATCCTTCGTTGTTCATACCCCAGGTCTTTGCCATCTCTTTAGCGTCTTGCAAAATAGGGTCGTCTGCAAAATCCTCCATGTCTATCTTATCTTTTAGACCCTCAGAAAGGGCTATCTCGTACTCATCAGGAGCGCCAACGAAGGATCCGAATTTGCTCTGAAGCTCCTTGTACGCCTTAGCTTGCTCTAGGGCAGCATCCATATCTGTCCTGCCTTCCTTCTTGTACTTGTCTAGCACAAAGCTAAAATCATTAGCCGCTTGATCTTGAGCCGGAACGGGATCCGTTCCTACCTGTTCGTTAGACAAGCTAGCTTGCTCTATTGTGGGTTCTACTGTTGTTTCGGGTGCGTTTTCGGCAGTATCCGTCATAATTGTTGATCCTCTTGGATTTTTATTGCTTTTAAGATAGTACGAATGAACGACTTATATCCTTCATTAATACCGATTGAAACTTGATCCTCACCCCTTGACGCAGTAGGGGACCACATAAGGATGTCTTTCCATCGCGCCAACAAGATCTTCCCCGGTTCTGTGCCAAAGACCTGGTACACAAGAGAAGAGTCAATCATCGCCTGCTTAAGGAATTCTTTCCTTGAGGCTTCCTGATCCTCTTCCCACTGATCAAGCGGATGCGACATTATTGGCCCCTATTTGCTGTGCCTGTTGCATTATCTGTTCTTGAGCTGCCTTGATCTGATCCGCAGTACTAGCCAACCTTGATGGCAAACCAAGATTCTCTTGTAGGAACTGTGGAACATGCTCAAGTCTAGCCCCAAGCATCTTAACATTATCTGGCAAACTCTGAAGAGCATTGAGGAACACGAATAGGTTATCTATGTTTTCGCTCTTTTCTAGGACAGATAGAGGGGAAGACATCTTAAGTGTCACCTCCCTTCCATCCACCTTTATGTTTGGAAGCTTGCCATTCTTAACCAAGATATCCGTTATCCTAGAAACAACAGGGAAGACAAACTCAGAGTGAAGCCTGGAGAAGTTGGCCCCCCTCTTCTGGAGCATCTCTTGCTTTCGGATTATGTTCTCTGTGGCACTTCGGACTGGATCCGTGATATCGCCAAGAGGGTCAGCAAAAAACATTTTGCGTATATTATTCTTTAGGTCCTCCATGACGAACTGGCCCAGCCTCATATCACCACCTATATCAAACTTAGTAAGTGGTGGGGAGCCAGTGTCGGATACAGCTAGAAGGGCTCCAGGTTGTATCCTTGCAGTATGAGGGTTAAAAACGCCATCGCTAGACCCAAGCATTGGCGGGGCTAGAGCAAAAGCGGCATTCTTCAGAAGGAACTCTTTTACCTTGTTAATCGTTCTAATATCAGACATCGCCATGTCTGCTGGGCCGCGGCCATATGTTTCTCCGGCAACCTTTCCAAAACGATATACGATGCCAGGAGGGCTATTACCATAATCCTGATGAAATATAACCTCATCATCAATCATCACCACTTGGTGGTATTGCTTAGTCTTGAAATTGAATACCTGAGATCCATCAATAACGTCTATTTCGCTATTCGGAGAGTTAGCGATTCTATTCTCAAGTTTCTGGCTTAGCTTGGCCCCAGGGAACTTAAGCTTAATCTCCTGAGCTGCAACGGCATGCTTTCTAAAGAAAGTGTGAACCCTAGCCATCGAGGTTGGCTCAATGTACAGCTCAGCCAACGGAATGGCAGTAAACTTGAGGAGAGGCTCGTCAACATCATTACCCTCCTCAATCAAAAGACAGCCAGTTGAAATGGCCATGTCCTGGTGGGATGTATTTATTTGATTGTAAAAATCGCTGTGTGATACATACTTAAAAAATATCTTTGTAGACGCCTCTAATAGCTCATTGACACGCTTCTTTTCATCTTCTGGTATGTCGGTCCCAGCCTCGTAGAGCATCCAGTCGGCATGCTCTGGGGTTATAAGAGCGCTTACAACAGAGACAAACGTCTGCAATGACTCTGTAGCCGTGCTATCAAATAGATGCCTAGCCTTCCTTTGTCCTGGTGAGTGAAAATTGAACGTCTCCCTATTTGGGAGGCAATAATCATACATTTCCTGCAATATAGACCGCCACTGCTCGCGACGATCAGAAGCAGAGCTAAATCTCTTTTTAATATCTTGGGCGGAACCAAGGCCTTTAGGAAGTTCTATCATCGTGATGCTATCAGTGATCTACGACCGCCAAACTTGGCAAGGAGCTTCTTTCTTCCAATCTCATCATCAAGCTCAGCAACCCTTAGCTGTTCAGCCTGTTTTTGTCGCAAAAGGTTATTTTGCTGCTCTCTAAGGGCCGCTTTAGCCTGATCAGACTTCTTGACAATATTGCTATCAAGAAAAAGACCCTTGTCCTCCAGCCTCCTATTTATGCTTCTTAAGATTCCAAACGGCTGGACAAGTTTTCTTCTAACACTTTGCATTCCTCTGGCCATTTCTAGTCTCCAGTAATTTTCTATGTAACTGTTTGGGGGTTAAAGTCCAGAAGGACTTCATTCCTATTAGCGCCTTAACCTGCTCAACACAATTAAACCAGTTCAATCCTCCCCTAACTCCAGGCTTAACAATGCTGGATACCTTAATAATATCGTCATCAGCATCGGCTATTGCCCTTATAACAGGGAATTGGCTTTTGAGCAAAATATTGACGTATGTCATATTAACACATGGCTGAACCACTAACCATTGATAGGGGTTGAGGTCTTTTACGGCATAGACATGCCCCATCTTCTTATCTATAAATCTCCATACCCAATGCGAATATTTAGCATTCGTGAATATTAGATACCATTCTATGGGCTCGTTAATTCCACTCTTCATATCATACATCTAAAAATTCAGGGCTATAAGGAACGAAGACTATCTCAACCTCACTCTTATCGCTAGAAATAGGCTTGGTCTGCCTTTCATATATCCACCCGCCAGGCACGCGAATTACCCTATAAACGCCAACTACTATAACCTCGTGTAACTTCATGTTATACAGCTTCAAAATACGCTGAACTCCGAACTATAGTTAAATGTCTGCCCGGTCTCAATCTTTGGCCTTGCCAACCTATCATTCCAGGCTACTCCCATCTGCCTAAAGGCATCTGCTGCATGAGAAGACCAGTCGTGCAGAGGGCTTTTCTTGAACACCCCCCTTTTATCATCATACTCATAACGGTATTGAGAAAGACTCTCAATCCCAAGCTTGCACCTATTCTTGTCAAACCAGCACCTAGGCAATATCCTCCTAACAGCCTCTATCCCATCCTCTATCTTGTGCTGTTTTATAACTCTGAAGTTTATCCCCATAGCCCTGGCTGTATCCCTTCGGCTCTCCCCAGACATCAACTCTCTGACCTCAATGTCGTGTGGGGCATAATGGTCACCGTACTTTATGGACTTCTCTCTTGCGAACGTCTCAAGGTACCCTATGTAATGCTGCATACCCTTATTGTTATTCTCGTAGTAATGTATACAACGTATCTCGCTCCCCGTTGCCTGGACGAACCATATCGCCATACTATCTGATATTCCTAAATCCCAGAAGGTGTGAACATCAAGTATTGGCTCTATAGGAATAAATCCTATTCTTCGATCAATCTCAGCAGCAGTCATAAGCTGGCCATACACAGATCCCCTTATTGCAGCCGTCCAAGAGCACTCATATTCCTGCATATATTCTTCATGAGACATGATCTCTTTGGCACTATCCAGCTCCTTTGGAGAGATTATGTTTGTCTCGTTAGCTCTGTATATCGCTGTAAACCACTCTTTAGCCTCCCCTGCCTTCTGGTATAGGTCATAAAATGCGTTCTTTCCCTTTGGCGTACCTATGAAAACAGCGAAACCCTGTCTATCTGAAAGAGCAGGGCGGATCACCTCACCAAATAAGCTTGAAGGCATCTGTGCATACTCATCCAATATAACGCCATCAAGATAAACCCCTCGCAAGGCATCTGGGTTATCACACCCAAAAAGCTGGATCCTGCCTCCGTTAGGGTAGTCAACGCGCATCTCTGCTTCATTAATAGATACGCCAGGTATAGGTCTTGAGTAGTGCTTAAGGTAATCCCAGGCAATAGCTTTGGCTTGCCTGTATGTTGGAGCTAAGTATGCATAACGTCCCCTCTCCATCTGGTTCATCATGCACTTCTTTATCATCTCATTAATTGCAAATACGGTTTTTCCGAACCGCCTATGGCATACAATTACATTAAATCGCTTAAGACTATCGTGAAGAGTGGCCTGTAGTGGGCGAGGCTTATAAGGTATTACGATGGAATTCATTTTTCCCAGGTAATGGTAAGACCACCAGAAAGCCCTACATCACCCTGGACATCTAGTGTCTTCTCATCTGGGAGGCACTTATTGATAAGGACGCGCCTATTCTCGTTGACGACCTTAAGCTTACTAAGCTCATTAGGGAAGTTCTCGTCAGAGGGGTCCAGTTCAATCATTTTATTAATAGTATTAATATATTGCGTGAGTAGCTGACCTGCCTTTAACTGCTCTCGAAGAGCCTCCTGCCTAAGAGCTCTTTGTCTTTGCGCGTTTGTCATAGCCATAACTTTGTCTCTATATACAAGTAATCTAAATTGTAAATAAAGTTAAACTAATAAGCAACAAAGAAATGATACTACCTCTTTAGCTTCATCCTCATGCGCTTAGCCTTATCCCTTGCGGCTATTACGGCTTTATGCTTCTTCTTTCTAGTGGATACCATAGAGGTAATGCTTTTAGACATAATCTCCTTGTCTGTCCCTGTCTTAAGAGACATATCGTGACATATCTCGTCTACTTGGATCCCATGGCTTCAACCCATATTCTAATGATAGGTTACGCTGTCCGGCCAAAGATGCGAACTTTGTGATCATATCTTCCAGAGACTGCACCCTGGACAATAGACCGATATAGTTTTCATAGGTAACTTTAGGCTGCGGCGCAGGTCCAGGCTTCTTCTTAATCTCCTCAATTTCCGCAATTTCTGAGTTTTCCAACACTTTATTCTCCTCATTTATTCAAAAATGTACAATTATGATGAGACAAGATTTGATCCTATGCTATAGGTCGACCCAGAAACGGATACCTCTGAGAAGCTAAATCCATTGTTTCCTAATATAAGGATCATGTCTCCGTCCTTAACTCCAGCTTTGACAGAATCATTAAAGTATCCTGTGCCGTTCAAAACATTTATTGACTCATCTGCCTTATACTTCCAAAGATTACCACCAGATGGCCCGCCATCAAGAAGCATTTCCATCCGATCACTTGAATAAAGAACAGGATCCGAAACCTCGGCAGACTCCTCTATGCTGGCAATAGCCTGGGGAATTGTGGCCAATACAATATCGCCATTAGTCCTCATAGTGTCCAAATTTTGCATCGCAGTCTGAAACTCACTTTCTTTTATCTCATTCTGCGTGGAAGGTGTCGCGACGCTATCAATAACAACATGGAAGTGGATAGGGATAAAATCAGCCCCGTCCGCTATCCTATTTGTAATATACGTATTTAGCGTAGCCGCTGTACTATCAACAGACTCATAAGACCTATATCCAAACGGCTCTTGCAGACCACCAAAAGCCACCTTGTTAGAAACAGAAGTTAATGGGCCAGAGGTTGTCCTAGCAGAAACGAAACCATTTGATGACAGAATGGTTTCGTAAGCGCCACGATATCCCTGCCCTCCAGGCAAAACACAATGTTCGGTGTGTATCTGATCGGTAAGAGCGCCCCATGTGCTGGGGTTATTAGTTACAAGACCATTAATTATGTTGACCTGATTAACAGCGTCATCTATCCAGCCAGCTGCTGGGCTAGGTCCTGTCCCCCAACCAATAATCCAGTGCGGTATCAGATCATGCCCATCTTGAATAAGTTCTAACGCCTGAGCCGTAGTTAAATTATTAGCGGAGTCATAAAGAGATGGGATATGAGCCAATGTAAACGGAATATTCTCTGTGTTTATATGCGTTCTTGCCCTTGTATATTGTGTTTCGCTAGAATCGTCAAATATCGGGCACACAATAGGCTTAGAGTTCTTAATGGCAACCAACTGGTCTACGTAGAGAGTCCCAGAAGCAGGAGATACAGCAATCCTAAACCGGACAAACTGATGATTAGGACCAGGCGCCAACCCACCACCATCAGGGTTATTTAAATCAATTTGATAGACATGCCATCCATCTATAGTGTCAGGCAAAAGGCTGCCTCCGGCGCTCCAATCGTCAAGATTGAAAGACATCCACGTATTTGCCGCGAAGTTGCTGGTTGTTGAGATAAGAAGCTGAACAACGCCAAGACTTTGGCCGCTAGGGACATGAATCCTAAGCAATAACGTGTTTGTCCCTTCTGTCCTAAACGTCACAGGAAAGTCAATTCGAGAAGCCGGAGGAGGGCCCCCTGATCCGCTTACAATCTTTAAAGAACTTGACCTACCTCTAGCAAACACGGCAGTATCAACCGATACGGCCGTATCGCCACCCTGGTCGGTATCAATAACTAAATTATTAATTTCTAAAGGAAAATCTATAAGAACCTTTGCCCCTATTGGGGATACACGCTTAGCTAGTCGAGTCATATTTTTCTGCCGATTAACAGTAAAGACAATTAATATCTAATTTTACCCTATAACTTATCAATATACTGCTTAATCAATAAGCGCCAATTTTTAAAATCTACGCAAATCATAGCTCACAATAATAATTATTCATAGAGCCTAGTTAATCCTACGCCCAATAACGTCATCTTGCACCTGCTCTATTCGAGCTATCCTCCCAAGACAGTGCTCATGGCTATACTTCGTTTTTTTACTTAATGAGGCAATCTGTGATTTTACCAAAAGTAGCTGTTGTACGTTATTATCTTGAATGCGCATATATTGATCAATCTTATACATAAACACGGCGCTTATCGGTATGACGCCAAACATCGTAACGAGACCAAGTATAAGACTGACGAGTATAGCCGCTCTTTTTATAACAACATCATTGAATGTAAGCATATATTTTTTTATACGATATCAATGAATTAAGATAATAATCTCATTATGGCCGAATAGTAACAAATAATTAACTCAATATGCCCCTAACCCAAGGATTTTTATCCCATTTCTATCCAAAAGAGCCAAATATTCATTATTCATCGAGAATACTTTTGATAACAGCCATTCTCTGTCTCGCCTCTTCCTTCCGCTGTCTTTTGAAATCCTCCGACTCTGGGAGGCTAGCTTTAAAGTGTTTGTGAGCCGCCAATTCCTTACTTTCTCTGCATAATCCAATGAACTCGGCATAGCTAGGAGGCCACCTAGTGACGCCTTTTGATGCGTCGAGGATAACCGATTGTTCAAGGCGATCAAACCCTCTTTTCCAGTCTTCATACTCTAAACCCTCTGTCTTTCTACACCAAAATAGGAAATTGTTGGTAAATTTACCATCTACCATTTTCTCCCCCTCTATCGAGGTCCACCGGTTGCCAAACAATTGACACATCCTGTCGAATAGGGCTACTACTATCTCTACCTGCCTGGAACTCGGACAATATCTCCCTTGTCTGACGTTCTGATCGTTCTGATAGTGATAATTTTCGTTGACCGCCATATTGATATGCCTCTTTATTATTGCGCTCCCATGTTCTTACGCAGGCCATCCAATCCTTAATCGGAGTTCTGTTCCTACCCCTACACCATCCGGAAGATTCGTAATAGTTAACAAAAGCCTCCGCATCAATACTATTTCCTCTAGCTCTACAATACTCATTAACCTCTCTAACCGTAGGCGGAAAGAACTTAGCCGCCTTTTCCTTTTTTGGCTTCTGGACAACGGCCTCCTTATGTGAAGATACACCCAGATAATTATTGAGCGCCTTATGTAAATGCCAAGACATCGGTCTCCCATCCTCAGCTCTCT
>Ga0224506_10000547_pt1 | contig 31267 bp, 29 predicted proteins | sample SF_Jan12_sed_USG_2_FD_169108 | JGI IMG/M metagenome (GOLD analysis project Ga0224506, IMG submission 169108) | Sediment microbial communities from San Francisco Bay, California, United States - SF_Jan12_sed_USGS_8_1 | ecosystem: Environmental > Aquatic > Marine > Sediment | place: USA... | reverse complement strand
AGAGGATGATCATGGTACTGATTAATGAAGTGCAGCTCCGGCACCCACCGCCAACGGCTGATGACACGACTCACAGCCTCAAAGGTGGAGCCAGTGGTGGACGAAGCATATTGTGGATAGAGCGGCAAAACCAGTATACGACGGGCATTGGCAGCCTTCAGCTCTTCCATTGCCGTCACAATAGAAGGTGAGCCATACCGCATACCTAAAACCAGTTTAACCGGTACCGGGCATATATCGTTCAGTTTCTGCTGTAGTAGCTTCTGCTGTTGCTGACTGATCACCAGTAAGGGAGAGCCACCCTCGGTCCAGACAGACTGATAGGCCCGGGCAGATTTGGCGGGACGCAGACGCAATATAATCCCATGCAGGATCAGCATCCAGAGAATACGAGGAATCTCCACAACACGGGGATCGGAGAGAAACTCTTTCAGATATTTGCGCAGACCACTGGCAGTTGGGCTATCAGGTGTTCCCAGATTGGTAATCAGGACACCGAGGCTTTCGGCCTGATTGTGTTGAAAGTTCTTTTCACCCTGATAATTGAGCATGCCACTTCCCGTTAATGTCAGTATATATGGCCGCAGTATACCGTCCACGGAGGGCATTGATAACCAATAATCCTACCCTGCAGGATTTGTTGCCTTTGGAAGCAACACTTGCCTGATATGCATATCCTGCAAGGACAACACTTTATCCAAGCCGTAAAAAAGGCCGCAGTAGAAACTGCAGCCTTTTTATCAGAACATAGGTAAAAAAGCCCTAGGCGTTCTCAGTAGCGGCCTTGGCTTCCTGCTCGGCAATCTCTCTGCGTACCATATCCATATCCAGAGCTTCGATCTGGGTGATCAACTCTTCCAGCTGCGGCGCCTGCAGTGCTCCGGGTTGGGAGAAGATAGCGATCTGCTCGCGGAATACCATAAGCGTAGGAATCGAACGGATCTGGAACATTGCACCCAACTCCTGCTCCACCTCTGTGTTGATCTTGGCAAAAACAATGTTGGGATGCTTTTCAGCCGCAGCTTCAAAGATTGGCTTAAAGAATTTACAGGGGCCACACCATTCTGCCCAGAAATCCAGCAGAACAATGTCATTATTGTCGATTACATCCTGAAAATTTTCTTTGGTTAAGTCGATAGCGGACATAGTGGTCCCTCCAATTTGGATAGAATTCACCGAGCTGGATCAGTGCGGTGCTAAATTGTATGAATTCAATTATATGGTTGAATACTAAATATTCAAGCGCCGATGATAAAATAATTGTGTCTTATTACCCCAATCTAAGCGGGGTTAATACCCCCTGTGCACGATATCGTCGATAATCCTCAAGAATCAGGGCATGATCAAATACCAGCTTCGGTAATTTATCTGGCGTAAAAAGTGACAGGTTACAGGCATCGTCCATTGCCCTGGGCTCGCCTCTTGCCTCTGCCACGTATACCGGGCTAACAGTATGGCCTCGGGGATCACGATGCGGATCAGAATAATTACCCAGCAGTATTAACAGTCTCACATCGAGCGATGTTTCTTCCTTCGCCTCCCTAATAGCCGCCTGCTCAAGTCGCTCGCCCATATCAACAAAACCTCCGGGAATAGCCCAACCAAAAGGATCATATCGTCGCTCTATCAGGACAATCGGCCTGGATGGATGATCTACCATCTCAATAATGATATCTACAGCGACGGCGGGGGTTAGTGGTCGAGACATTTTTAACCATGATGAAATTAGAGGATAATCCATTCTATCTACATAGTGCCATCGCTGGCTATATTATATAAATTGTATCGTAGATAACCCTTCTGTCTTGATTATATTTTGGTATTGATTTGAATCAGTAGTGCTCATGTAGACGACTCCGATTACTACATATTGTTGCATTTATGCGGTTTTAATGTTACGGGGGGGCAGTCATTTACAATAAATGAAAGATACCTTGGACCTGTATGGAATTGAATATTTTCATATCAACAATACACTTAGAGATATAGCGATAATTATGTAAATAGTTAGTCGCAATTAAAGACGGCATAATCTTATTCATAGTTATCTGTATATACTCAAGTATTAAATACAACTAATTATGCCAGATACGATGTATACGCAAAAATATACTATTGATGACTTATTGGGGAGGGTCGAGCTACCATCCTTGCCTGAGGCTATTATAAAACTTGGCGAGGCTATATCGAAAGATGCATCAATGGATAAGATCGTAACACTTGTACAGAATGAACCAGCACTGACGGCACGTGTCTTGCGACTTGCCAATAGCGCCTGGTATCAGCATGGCCACCATGTTGATACTATAAAAGAAGCCATTACAAACATCGGTTTTGTAACAACATATCAACTGATAGTTGTTTCCAGCATAATAGAGATATTTCAGGGTATAAACTCACAACTCATTAATATGCGTAGTTTCTGGCAGCAATCCATGCGCATGGCTTGCGCAGCAGTCATTCTTGCAGAACACCTACAACACCCTAGTCCTCTAAGAATATTTTCCAGTGGTATGCTTTCTTACATAGGTCGATTGATCTTATACGTTACTATCCCATCAGAAATGCAGAAAATCCTGCTTATAGTGATGGATGATGGAATACCACAGCATAGAGTTGAACAGGAAATCTTAGGCTTTGAACATAGTGAGCTATCAGCCAGTTTATTGGCATCATGGATGCTACCTAAAGATATATACGTGCCAATAAAAAATCTGTATTCACCGGAAAAAACCGATATCAATTATAGACAGGACACTTACATTTTAAACATTTCACATTATATGCAATATACCTATGCACATGATATTACCCTTACAGATCCTCCCGGACCTCCATCTATTCATATCCTTCAAGAACTGGGTTTAAATCTAGATGATCTGCCAATTCTTTCACGATATACAGATAACAAATATAAGGAAGGTATGAGCCTTTTTCTCAACAACTAGTGTATAACAGGCTTCACACTTTTAAACTGCCAACTTACGAAAACAATACTCCAACCATCAAGACAGCAACATTATTCGAGATGATTATTCTTTTAATATAAGAATATACAACCTTATCTACATAGCACAACGCATAAGTCGTCACTGCATCGAGTTCCCGAAACACGACAATGACATTTTTTTATCTGTTATTATTTGTGCAGAAATAATTCCACATTATTGTCTTGATGATTTTCATATAAATACTTGCATAATCATTTTGATCAACCAAACTTAATCTGTAATCACACAGTCACTTGTGCAACTACTTACTCGAAAATTCAGATATGTCAGAATCCGATATTTATGCAAAAGCCGTAGATCTACTGTCCAGATGCGTCACGGAGCATGGCTTTATTGCATCAAGTTCCAGTATTACCAACTATCATAGAATCTGGACCAGAGATGGAGTTATTATGGGCTTGGCGGCACTACTAAGTAATGAAAGTGAATTAATACACACCTTTAGGAACACCCTCATCACATTAACAAGACACCAGGGGCCACATGGCGAAATACCCAGTAACTATGATCCGTTATCCAAACGAATAAGTTATGGCGGAACTACAGGCAGAGTGGATTCGAATTTATGGTTCATCATCGGTTGTTACGAGTATTGGCGGGAAACAGAGGATGAAAAATTCTTACAGGATATCCTTCCAAGCCTGGAAAAAACTCGCTTCCTGTTAGGTGCTTGGGAGTTTAATAATCGTGGTTTGATTTATGTACCTCAGGCCGGTGACTGGGCAGATGAGTACCTACAATCCGGATATGTTTTATATGATCAGATTCTTTATTACCGTTCACTGGAATCAATGTGCTCCATTCACAAACATATTCATCAAAGCGAGGACCATGATCTAATCTCCAAGACACAACGACTACGACACCTTATAGAGGCCAATTACTGGCTCGGCGACACGTATTCCGAGCAAGACATTTATCATCCGGTGTTATATGAAAAAGGTTTGAAATCAAGAGAAGAATGCAGGAACAGCTATTGGATGCCATTTTTCTCTCCTAGTGGATATGGTTACCGATTTGACAGTTTTGCAAACATATTGATTTCTACATTCAACGTTTCAAATATAGACCAACAACGGATAGTTGATAACTATATCGAGTCTATAACCAGCAATGAACTTAAGTTACTACCGGCATTTCACCCCGTGATATTACCTTTGGATAAAGATTGGGAGGATCTGCAAATGACGTTCAGTTTTACATTTAAAAACAATCCTTACGAGTATCATAATGGGGGCTTGTGGCCCATGATTAGCGGATTCTATGTTTACGACTTATATCAAAGAGGCTTTCACCAACAAGCCATTGCATTTTTCGACGCTATAAATAAAGCAAACAATATGGAATATGATGATGTACAACCAGCATTCCCTGAATATCTGCACGGCAAAACTCTACAGCCAGGAGGAACTGTAAAACTGGGTTGGAGTGCAGCGGCAAGTGTTATTGCATACCAATCCCTACAGGGAAAGAGATTGTTTCGTGATATTTCCTGAGATCTTGCTCTGTACTGATCTTGATAGAACATTAATCCCGAATGGTGATGAGCCAGAGTCGCCTAATTCGAGAATCCTTTTCAATCAACTCTGCAGTAGACCAGAAGTGTCTTTGGTTTATGTAAGCGGAAGAGATAAAGATCTGATATTACAAGCTATACATGATTTCAAACTTCCATACCCTGATTTCGCAATAAGCGATGTAGGTAGCACAATCTACAAAATAACAAATAAAACATGGAATATTTGTTATGATTGGACAAAAATGATAGCCCACGACTGGAGAGAGAATTCCACAGAAACACTAGTAAAACTTCTCAAGACGATACCAGATCTATGCCTCCAGGAAGCTAGCAAACAAAACACCTACAAGTTAAGTTACTACTTATCGCTTCAGAAAAACCATGTCGATATAATAAACCGTATCATCTACATTTTGCGCAACAATGCGTTCAGAAGCAATGTCATATGGAGCATTGATACAATAAAAAACATAGGACTTATAGACATACTCCCACAAAGCGCAAACAAATTAACCTCCATACATTGGTTAGCCAACAAATTAAACTTCAAAGAAAATAATGTAATTTTTGCAGGTGATAGCGGAAACGACATGGATGTTATCTGCAGTGACATCCCGTCTATTATTGTTGCCAATGCAACCAGCGAGTTCAAATCTCATGCACGTAGCATGGTACAAAAAAGTGACCTTCAGGACACACTATATATAGCCAGCGGTTTCACCAATCGTTTAAACGGAAATTATGCTGCAGGCATTCTTGAAGGCATTTGTCATTACAAACCAGAAGTTGAAGAGTGGCTACTCTCAGAACTATTATCAACATAGCATTCATATTGATCATTCAGAAAAGAATCTTTATCAAGGAATTTGTAGTTTTCAAGCCCATCCATTATGCCAGCAGCATACTCTTTATCGGAGAAGTATATCCTTGGCGTATTTCTAAATCGATCTAGTTCTTGACCATGATTGGAAACTACAACAGAGAGAGTCCCTCCACTAATCATACCTTCATCATTACCTGAATCACCGACGGTAAAAATTTGGTCTAATGGTATACCCCATTTCATAGAAAGATAACGTACCGCCAATCCTTTTGATGCCCTTATTGGCAGCACATCCAGATTAATCCCATTCGAAAATATAACATTTACATGTAAGTCGCGCTGTCGCAAATAGCGTTTTATTTCACTTAAAGATGGTGCCTTTACCGGATTAACATAATAACTTATTTTGTAATCACCCTGTGCTTGTTTCCCTCTGTATCTAAGTCCTGAGATATTCTTTAGCACATCACGTATTGTTTCTTTATCCCAACGATATCCAATATGTTTTTCCCATGCTTTATCCAGAACCATATCTCGTCCCTGATGAGAATAATAGATTTCACTACCAACAGAGACAATAAGGATATCAGGCACAGGAACTTCCCATGCCCGCAACTCCTTTAACGCACTATCAAGACTTCTGCCTGTTGCTATACCAAAACCAATTCTCATCCTTTTAATGCTATTCAGCTTTGATATTAGTACACCTAAAGATCTCTTGTCTCCCAACAAACTATTATCCATCGCGCTTATTGCCAGTCTATCTACCATTGGCAATCGACTTTTAACAGGCAGACGTCTATAAAATGACCTTGCGTTGTATAGTCTTTTTATTTCTTTAATGTAACTATCTACATGCCCAGTCCATGAATAATACCTATGCGTCCCTTTCATACCATTCGTTGAATATTTTCGCCATCTCTTGCGATCACGAATCATTATTTTAATTGCATTCGACATGCCCGATATGTCTAACGAGTCAATTAAGACACCATTATTACAATGATTAAGAATATCTACTGGACCTCCATTATTAGTTGCTATTACTGGCAATCCAGATGCAGCTGCCTCAATAAGCGTAAGTCCAAATGGCTCTGTAAGTGCAGGATTGACAAATACACCTTTTGTTCTAGCTGCAATTTGGTAGATGTCAGGAACATCTGAATTATTATGACTTTTCGGATAAGCAACTTTCCCATATAGATCGTAATCATCTATCATGTTAATCACTTCTGTAAGCACCTTCCTTGCACCTGATTCAGTTTCAGCTATTCGTTCACGGCAGCCTAATATCAGGATCAAATTCGCCATGGATTGTAGCTCACTATCTTTACCATAAGCATGGATTAAAGAGATTATATTTTTACGCTCATCTGCCCTTGACATAGCAAGTATCATCGGTCGTTTTGGATATTCCAGAAACCGACAAAATTGTGAATAGTAATTTGGCATATTCGCATGGAAAATTTGATGTGAAAATCTAGTCAAATCAACTCCAGGCGGAATCACTTTCATGCGTTGAGGATGATAATTATCATAAAGCTTATACTGTTCATTAATCTCCTGTGAAGTACTCGCTACGATTAGAGAAGCTGTATCCAGCGTTAATTCTTCTGCTTCTATTCTTTGTGCGATATGGTAACGTTTCTCTATTGAATCATGAGTACTACCATTTTTTTTCAACAACTCATACTTTACACGCCCTAATGAATGCCCCGTATGCACATGCAAAACCCCCAACAAAGAAGATAAATTACTACCTATATAACCAGCGTCGGCATAATGACTATGTATAACATCAGGAATGATTTTTTTCTCGCGAATATATTTTATTGCATTGTCTACAAAACCATCCAGATAAGGCCACAAAACCTCTTTGCGCAAATATCTCTTAGGTCCGCACTCAATCCTGACAATAGACGACTTATCAGAAAGCTGTTCATTTTCTTGAGAATATATAGTATCTATTCTGAAATCTGTCACTTTACGGGTAAAAACATCGACCCTCGCAACATCCACATGTAATGCCAAACTGCGCGCCAGATCAAGGACGTATAATACCTGACCACCAGTATCTGCATCACGGCCCAGCTCTGGCTCCCTGGAACGTATCAAACCATGCAAACTGATTAACATTATGTTTAGTCCATCGTTCCGCATGTGAATTACCCATATTATTCACTATATTCCGATATTTATACGCCATCTTTCTTCTTGACATTATTTGGCCATTGCTATTATTCCAGTATAAAACTAGACGCACCACTTCTCTATGTCTACATTTATTAGCTTAATATATGTTTATAAGGAACTTCTATATGTCGACAGAAGTACTTGATTCATCACGCAAGATTCTTGAACACTCAATAATGTATTATCAGGGCCGGCCAGTAGGTACATTGGCTGCATTACCATCAAGCAAACTCGCAGCTGAAAACTATGCCGAATGTTTTATACGAGATTTCGTCCCCTCCGCTCTGGTTTTTCTCATACAAGGAAGAAGTAATATAGTAAAAAATTTTCTTGAAACGGTATTAACTTTAAAAACAAGTGAACGAGTAATCGCTGGACATGAGATTCAGCCAGGAGTCATGCCGGCAAGCTTTCGTGTTGAAGTAGAAAAAAACGGAAGAGAAAAACTGGTCGCAGACTTTGGAGAACGAGCTATAGGTCGGGTTGCCCCCGTTGACTCAATGATGTGGTGGATTATATTACTCGACATCTATACAAAAAGCACGGGGGACATAGAACTTGTCTCGCGACCTGAATTCCAGCGCACTATGGAGCAGATACTTCACTTATGTTTGAAAGATAGTTTTGAAGTATCTCCCGCGCTACTGGTTCCTGATGCGTGTAGCATGATAGATCGACGCATGGGAATTTATGGGCATCCATTGGAGATCCAGAGTTTGTTTTATGGTGTACTGAAAATCATTCAGAATCTATACAAAGAACCAAAAGAATATTCAAAAAATAATTTTTCATTACTACATACAGCAAAGATTCGTGAACAAGCGCTATTAAATTATGTGCGTATATTTTATTGGTTAGATCTAAAACGCCTGAATGAAATACATCGATATAGAACTGAAGAATTTGGACTGGACAGTACAAATGTTTTAAATATTCATCCAGAGTCTATTCCTAACTGGGTTGTTAACTGGTTGCCACATAATAGTGGCTATCTGGTTGGTAATGTTAGTGCAGGCCGCATGGACTTTCGTTTCTTTGCGCTTGGCAATATTCTTTCCATTCTATTCAACCTATCAACAGACGAGCAATCAGATAAAATACTTAACCTTTATGAATCCAAATGGAATGACCTAATCGGTGATATGCCAGTAAAAATCATTTATCCGGCTATGGAAGGGCTTGAATGGGAGATACGTACCGGTTCAGATCCAAAAAATGTACCCTGGTCATATCAAAACGGTGGAAACTGGCCAGCCTTATTGTGGACTTTTGTAGCAGCGGCGATAAAGTCCGGCCGTCAAGATATTGCAGAGCATGCATATCAAACAGCACTAAAACGACTAATGGAAGATAACTGGCCAGAATATTATGACGGACACTCAGGACGCTTAATTGGTCGTAGATCAAACTTCAGACAGGTATGGACTGCTACATCAGTAATTTTGTCACACCATTTTCTGGAAGATCCTGCACTTTTAAAATTACTGCCGAATTCTTGAACATCCCTGTATATTTATGCCGTTCTACTTTCATTGTTTTTAATATTATTCGAGATTGAGATTCGATAACCTAATCCAGCAGATATTCTCATTGCAGTATCCTGTAGATCAATACTCCAACTATCACATCTTCGCTCTATGGGAGAAGAAATAGATATCCCTGCAACTGCCATGCCTTTATTGTCGTATATCAAACACCCTATACAACCAACACCATCTTCTGCTTCTTCATTATCAACTGCATAGCCACGTTTGTATGCGTCTATTGCTGAATTAATTAAAATTTCAGTATCAGTTATGGAATGAGTAGTATTTGAAGGCAATCCTGTCCGTTCACTATATTGCCTGATAAAAATCTCACCATCTTCTCCGAGTAACATTTTCCCAACGGCGGTTAGGTGCAGAGGTGCTCTACTACCAATAAATTGTTCTACCCTCATCATACGGCTCGATAAAGATCGATCTATGTATATCACTTCATCACCTTGTCTAAGGGTTAAATTTACAGTCTCATCAACTTTATCTCGCAATCTGTCCATATGTACCTTGGCTCGAGATTTAATATCCATATCAACATAGGTGTGACTGGCAAGTTGTCCCAGTGTTGTCCCTAGCAGGTAGAATCCCCTGTCAGTTCTACATACGACACCGTGGTCAATCATCGCAGCAAGGATGCGAAACGCTGTTGATGGATGTAGTCCAGTATCGGCAGAAAGATATTTTAGAGATACAGGACCGTCATACGAGGTTATTGTATGTAGTAATGACATCATACGGTCAATAACTTGTATTGACGTTTTTGTTTGCAATTCCATGAGACTGTCTTATTTCCATATTTCGGTACTTGAAAATAGTATCAATTCAAATAATTAGTCTCTATAGCCATGCTGTGAACGGGTTATCAAAACAGAGAATATCTTAATCGTATTAGCATATAGTAACTTACCAATTAAAATACAAATACAATATTAAAACTAGAGTACTTATTCGTGCTTATGGTATTGTGTTTAATGATATTTATCATATCAGAATATGTACCCTGTAATCAAAGCAGAACTCTGGAGTGATTAGATGAAAAAAAATGTCAGCCCGCTCGATCGAAGTCTAAGAGCTATCACCGGCGTTGCTTGTGCTTACATCACCGTGCTAAATCCTTTTGAGTTCACCAGCAACATACTAATTATTTCAATTGGATTTTTTGCATTAATAAATATCTTTACTGCACTTTTCTCTTATTGCCCTCTCTATCATTTTGCATCTATATCTACAACAAAAGACTAATTAATATCCATGAGCATAAAGTTAAAGCTTATCGGCTCATTTATTGGCCTGGCACTCCTCGCCCTTTCCATAGGCTCAGTGGCGCTCTTTGACAGCTATTCAAGTGCCGCACTAGATCAGAGTCGTCACCATCTCAAGGTAATATCCCAACTTGCAGACTTTAACAATCTAACAGCTGACAAAATCCCACATAGTCTTATCATTGGCAAGCGGCGTGTAGATGGCAATATTATGAATATTCATAATCCTGCAAACATCCACCTACAAGCCATCAAGATTAATAATGATGTTCAGATAATCGATAACCAAGTCTATGTCTGGTCTAATATTGAAATACCAAACAGTCCTGAGCATTACATTATCCTAGCACCGGTAAATCACCAGAGTTTTGAAAGTTTTCTTAATCATTATGGTCCAGAACTCAGTATATTTGCCCTGATCGTTATCTGGTCAACATTCTGGGTGGCTCTTGTAGTTAGCTCCCTGATAAGCAAGGTAGATAAGCAAAAATCATTACTGGAATCACAGCACAAAAAGGCAATTGATGAAAGTAAGGCGAAAAGTCAGTTTCTTGCGCATATTAGTCATGAGATTCGTACTCCCCTATCGGCAGTCATTGGATATTCGGAAACACTACTGCATAGTGACCAGCCTATGGTGGAACGACTGGGATTCATCAATACAATTATCCGCAATGGTAATCATATTTTAAATCTTGTTAATGACTTGCTTGATCTGTCAAAAATCGAGGCTGAAAAGCTGGAAATGGAATATATTGATGTCAACCTGATATCATTATTGCAGGATATTGAAAAGCTCTTTCAACAGCAATGCATCAGCAAGAGCATTGAATTCAAAATTCACTATAACTTCCCACTGGTCGAAACGATAACATCCGACCCTGTACGGCTAAAACAAATCCTCATCAACTTATGTAGTAATGCGATTAAATTCACTAAGTCTGGTTATGTTTACCTTGCAGTCCAGATAACCACAGATAACCAGCTACAATTTATGATAGAAGACAGTGGCATTGGCATGACAAAAGAACAGTTGTCGAGAATATTTAGTGCTTACTCTCAAGCTGATAGTTCAACCACAAGAAAATTTGGTGGCACAGGCTTAGGTCTGTCACTCTCAAAACACCTTGCGATAAAGCTGGGTGGTGATATAGAGGTTTATAGCCAAGCGGGCCGTGGTAGTACATTTACCCTGACCATAGATATAGGGGATATATCGAGTTCCAGAATGATATCTGATATATCACAACACATAAGTCCGGATACAACACTCGATTCAGTGTCAACCCATGCACACTTGGCAGGAAAGGTCTTACTTGCAGAAGACAATCAAGATAATCAGAATCTATTTTCAATCTATTTACGTAAATTTGGAATTGAGCCGGATGTTGCCCATAATGGCCAACAAGCCGTCGAGTTAGCCTTAAGCAATGAATATAATCTGATATTCATGGACATGCAGATGCCCATTATGGATGGTATCGAAGCGACCACTAGTCTACGAAACAAAGGCATAGAAATCCCTATAGTTGCCCTGACCGCGAATGCCATGAAAGATGATATGGATCGATTTTATGATGCCGGATGTAATGACTTTCTGACCAAACCTCTTAAACGCGATAGATTACTTAAAACATGTTCAAAGTATCTAAATACAGTCGATCACAATCTTATAGAAGAACCTATAGTTTCAACCATTTTGGAAGAAGAACCGGATCTAATCGATCTGATCAGCCGTTTTAGCAAAAAACTTCCCGATACTATTCAGCAACTACGCTCACTTCAGTCTGAGGGTAACTATGATGAACTTACAAAACAAACACATGATTTAAAAGGTGTTAGCGGCAATATGGGGTACATGGAGGTCAGTCAGTTGGCTGGAAGACTGGAATTTCAGATCGCCAACAAGGACAACAAGGAAATATCCTATCTTCTGGATAAACTCGATAGTTTACACGTTCGTATCCAGCTCGGACTCGTAGAAACCGACGCTTGAATACCCTCGCATACCTTTTGTATTACCACTATATAAGTACGCTGAAATTTCCTGAACATTCCATGCAAATATTTGTACTTTCAACCATACTCAAAATGCCAATAATAATTCAGGCAAATTAATCATCTTGAGGAGTAACAATAATGGATAAATATCTACCAATATCCGGCCGCATCCTGCTAGCTTTAATATTTATTATGGGTGGTATAGGCAAATTAGGCGCAGGTTATGCCGGTACACAAGGCTATATGGATGCGATGGGGGTACCTGGAATGCTGCTGCCACTAGTCATTATACTGGAGCTTGGTGGGGGTATTGCACTAATTGCCGGCTGGAAAACCCGCATCGTGTCCCTGTTGCTGGCCGGCTTTACCATCCTGGCAGCACTCATTTTCCATAGCAATTTCGCAGATCAGATGCAGATGATCATGTTTATGAAAAATCTTGCTATCAGTGGGGGCTTATTGATACTGGCTGCCAATGGTGCAGGTGCATACAGCATGGACAGTAGTCGTAACTAGTTTCTGGCTGGCTGGCGATTGATAATTAGTTCAATCGCCAGCAACTGACTTACATCCCTATACTCACTTCCTGCAAACCAAACAACAAACACCCTGCAAGTAAGATAATAATATGTGGCAAGCATACATGTGGCCAGAAAAATATCTTCCAGAACCTTACCTTGGCCAGATTTTCTTTCCAGGATAGGGATATACGTGGCGACGCTATATTGTCGATTGACGTCTTCTCAAGTAGTATTTCAATCTCCTCCAAACGCAACGTAAATGCCCTTTGAAAACTCTTCCATAACGTTTCAATTATCCAGAACAATAATGCTGATGATGCAGACAGCAAGAGCAATGACGGTTTTGACTGAAGATAGGCTGTACCTATACCGACCATACTAACGGTCACACTCCAGCTTTTAATGGTCAAGGCTCTGGTATCAAATGACTCTACCGTACGTTGTAGATAAAAATACTCTTCCTTTAAATATCCTGACTGATGTTCCATTGCTAAACCTTACATATTTTTGTATCGATATATTCGCACGAAATTTCTGCAGGATCAAAAACGCCGTATGAGTGTTCATACGGCGGGAGTTGGATCGGTTATAGATCCATCATAAACAATCCTTTGTTTATGCCACCAGATGCGGTGGAGTTTGGGTGTCTAAATAAGAAAATTCTACCTATAGAAAAACTGATCTATTTGAGACTGGGTTACCGGATGCTTGGCATAAAAACCAGGATTGTCAGACATTTGAGTCATGATTAACGCCAGTGATTCAACACGTTCATTAATCATTTCCAGCGCTGTGTATATTGATGTACCTGATTTTCTTTCTGTAACTTTATGGTTCATATTGAATCCTCGCTTATATGTCTTTGTCCTTGTTAAATATACAATAGTCGATTGGCAGTTCTGCTCAATAGCAAAACAGGACATTTCACATTCTTACTACGAAGTCATGTTTTCTAGCCATTTCCCTCCATAAACCTATAACACTTGAAACATTCGCTTAACAATTGACGAAATGATTTACGATTAGTATGCTGCATTTATGAATCATTCACATAAATCTATCGACTCTCAAAAACTATGGTGCCTATTTCGCTACCACGGCTCTGTTATGAGATAGATTTTTGCTAAATAAATGAGACTTCATCAACAGCCGTGGCCCCGTCCACGGCTTTTTTGTGTCACGTGACGGATCCACGAAAATTTCGGAGAGAACCATGTCAACGTCAAACACAGCATCGATTAGGAGACATTATCTGGGTATTGGTCTTATCCTACTCGCAGCACTGGGGTTTTCTGCAAAGGGTATCTTTATCAAGCTCGCATACACTGATCAAAGTGTTGATGCGATAACACTTATGACCATACGCATGCTGATGTCGATACCTTTTTTCCTTGTTGTCGCGGTCTTCTATGCCCGGGATTCTGCTTCTGAGCCACTGCAAAGCTCGGATATGTTTCACGTCCTTTATTTGGGATGTATTGGCTACTACCTCTCCAGCTATCTGGATTTTAACGGCCTACACTACATCAGTGCGAGCCTGGAACGACTAGTGCTTTATCTCTATCCAAGTTTTGTGATTGTTTTAACCGTGATTTCCGTCCGCAGGGCTCCTAGGAAGCAAGAGTTACTTGCCTTAGCATTGAGCTATTCAGGTATCGGCCTGGTATTTGCGCTTGAACTCTCCAAAGAGGGGCCCGAGATCATTACCGGCACGCTCTCCGTTTTAGCTGCAGCACTCAGCTATGCCTTCTTTATGCTGGGTAGCCAACAGGCTATTCGCCGCATGGGCGCAGCCCGATTCACCGCCTACTCCATGCTGGCAGCCAGTAGCATGGTATGCATTCATTACCTGTTTACAAATGAGTTTCGGATATTGGACATGAGTGTGGATTTTTACCTCTACGGACTGGCTCTTGCCCTGTTTAGCACTGTGTTGCCGGCTTTCATGATGAATGCCGGCATCAAACAGATAGGAGCCAGCCGTACTGCAGTGTTGACCAGCGTCGGCCCGGTACTGACCCTGTTGCTGGCCTGGAGTGTTTTGGGCGAGGCCATCGGCCCGTTGCAGTTGCTCGGAACCGTATTGATACTGTTTGGTGTATATATTAGTGGTCGCCACTAGAGGTCCCTATAATCGGCCTTTGTACTCACTGCCAGAGGCTGTTAGGATACCCATTTTTCGCGAATTTAAAGGTTTTCCATCATGCAAGCCAGTAAAGACAAGGTAGTGACTATGCACTACACGCTCACCGACACCAAAGGTGAGATATTAGACAGCTCCAGCGGTGCTGAGCCCATGCCTTATCTTCACGGGCATATGAATATCATTCCCGGCCTGGAGCGTGAACTGGAAGGTAAAAAGGTCGGCGACAAATTAACTGTAAACGTTGCCGCCAAAGACGGCTACGGTGAGCGCAACGACGCCATGATTGAAAGTGTGCCCAGAGAGATGTTCCAGGGCGTGGATGAAATCCAGCCCGGCATGCAGTTCCATGCTGAAACAGGACAAGGCATGGCTGTTGTTACCGTAGTTGAGGTAGGTGACAACGAAGTCAAGATCGACGGCAATCATCCTTTGGCCGGAACCGACCTGACCTTCGACGTTGAAATTGTTGATGTACGTGATGCCAGTGCGGAAGAGCTGGAACACGGACATGTGCATGGTCCGGGTGGACACCAGCACTAATAAAAAAGGGCGCTTTTGGCGCCCTTTTTTTAATTTTTTATTGTAACCTTATGCAATCCCCGATTCATCTCACTCATCAATCTTGCCAGTTCCTTGAGCTTTTCATTTAACGTATCCAGCTTCTCATAGCAGTTCATGTTTTTATGTTGCGTTTTTTCCGACATACTTTATTTCCATATTTATAATCCTGAAAAAAATTTTACTTGTCAGTTGCATCTATAGACAGTGACACACATTACCTACCCATCCATCAATAGTTAAACATCTGTAAAATTTTATTTCATATCCACAGATATCGACAGACTCGATATTCATTTAGAATTGGTTTTATAATTCCGAGTATATTCCTACACCAATCATATGTGCCGTCACAACTTTCATATCCGGATTATCTTTCACTCACAGCTTGTATAAAGATTTGCTCAATATAAAAATACACTACTCGATTGAGAGAAGGTTTGTCTCTACTGCGGATATTCTGTATGGAATAGTAATCTAACCAAGTACACCGGAAGCTCATAAAAAAACGGCCCGCAGGCCGTTTTCTGTATGCTTCACCAGGCGTGATAGATAATCAGGTAGAGAGCTCTAGCAACATCGCATTCAGTCTTGCGACAAAACTGGCCGGATCATCCAGCTGTCCACCCTCTGCCAGCAGGGCCTGTTCAAACAGCAGGTGTGTCCAGTCGTCGAAACGTTCCGATGCATCCATCTGGTTCAGCTTGACCACCAGCGGGTGCTCGGGATTCATCTCGAAGATCGGTTTGGTACCAGCGGTAGCATGACCCGCCTCCTTCAGCAGACGTTCCAGATTGGCACTCATGTCACCACTGTCCACCACCAGACAGGAGGGCGAGTTGGTCAGGCGATGGGTCAGGCGTACATCCTTGACCTTGTCACTCAGCAGCTCCCTGACCTTGCCGATCAGCGACTCGAAGTTCTTGTCGATCTCTTCGTGCTGCTTCTTCTCTTCCTCGTCCTCCAGCTCACCCAGGTCCAGCTCACCACGGGTGACAGAGACCAGCGGTTTGGACGCGTACTCCGGCAGTGAGGACATCAGCCACTCATCCACACGGTCGGTCAGCAGCAGCACCTCGATGCCCTTCTTGCGCAACACCTCAAGATGCGGGCTGTTTTTGGCAGCGTTAAAGCTGTCAGCTGTGATGTAGTAGATCTTCTCCTGACCCTCCTGCATACGGGCAATATAGTCGTCCAGCGAGACCACCTGCTCGTCAGTATCCTTGTCGGTACTGGCAAAACGCAGCAGCTTGGCGATCTTGTCACGGTTGGTCGGATCCTCTCCGGGGCCCTCCTTCATCACCTTACCGAACTGTTCCCAGAAGGTGGAATACTTTTCCGGCTCATCTTTGGCCAGCTTCTCCAGCATATCCAGCACCTTCTTCACCGAGCCGGAACGCATCGAATCGATGACCTTGTTGCTCTGCAGGATCTCGCGCGAGACGTTCAGCGGCAGGTCGCTGGAGTCGATCACGCCACGGATAAAGCGCAGATAGGAAGGCATCAGGTTGTCGGCATCGTCCATGATGAAGACGCGCTTCACATAGAGCTTGATGCCCTGCTGACGCTCACGGTCCCACAGGTCGAAAGGGGCACGCTGGGGCACATAGAGCAGCGAGGTATATTCATGCTTACCCTCTACCCGTGCGTGCAGATGGACCAGCGGGTCTTCAAAGTCATGTGCCACATGCTTGTAAAACTCGTTGTACTCTTCATCAGAGATGTCACTCTTGCCACGGGTCCATAGCGCCGAGGCCTTGTTGACCTGCTCGTCCCCTTCGACCGTCTCCTCCTCGTCCGATGCAGCAGTTGCTGCCTCCTTGGGCATCATGATCGGGAAGGTGATGTGATCGGAATATTTATGGATGATGTTCTTCAAACGCCAGCCATCCAGATATTCCTCCTCGCCCTCACGCAGGTACAGGACGATCTCTGTACCACGTGTCGGTTTCTCCACACTCTCCAGCGTGAACTCACCCTCGCCTGCCGATTCCCAGCGTACCGCCTCGCTCTCGCCGGCGCGGCGAGTGGTCAGGGTCACCTTATCGGCAACGATAAACGAGGAGTAGAAACCGACCCCGAACTGGCCGATCATGTGTGCATCGTTGGCTTGATCACCGGTCAGGGAGTCGAGGAACTGGCGGGTACCGGACTTGGCGATGGTGCCGATGTTGTCGATCACCTCCTGACGCGACATGCCGATGCCGTTATCGCGCAGGGTCAGCGTGCGGGCATCCTTGTCGTAACTGAGATGGATATTCAGCTCATTGTCGCCCTCGTAGAGGCCATCGTTGGAGACCGCCTCAAAACGCAGCTTATCGCAGGCATCCGAGGCATTGGAGATAAGTTCACGCAGGAAGATCTCCTTGTTGGAATACAGGGAGTGGATCATCAGGTGCAGCAGCTGCTTCACCTCGGTCTGAAAGCCCAGTGTCTCTTTTTGCGTGGTCTCGCTCATCGTGCTATTTCTCCATATTCATTCAATTCAAAAGCTACCCCATACATGCGGGCGAATGGAAAGATTTCAAGCACCTTGACCACTATTACTGCTTAACTGATACTGAAGAAAAATAAGCAACCACTAAAATACCAATGAATATAATCAATGTTCCCGTTAGCCCGTTTGCTGGACAAAGACCCGGCACCTCAGGACTACGTAAGGCGGTCAGCGAATTCCAGCAAGCGCATTATCTGGAGACCTTTGTCCAGGCCATCTTCAACAGTGCGCCTGGGCTGGCCGGTAATACCCTGGTTCTGGGCGGTGATGGTCGTTATTACAATACCGAGGCGATACAGATCATCCTGCGTATGGCCGCCGCCCATGGCATCCGTCAGGTACTGGTGGGCCAGCATGGCCTGCTCTCGACCCCGGCCGCCTCGGCAGTGATCCGCAAACACCAGGCGACTGGTGGCATCATCCTCTCTGCCAGCCACAATCCCGGCGGACCTGATGGCGACTTTGGTATCAAGTTTAATGCCGCCAATGGCGGGCCGGCTGTAGAGTCGCTGACCGAGGCGATGTATGCAAACAGCCAGCAGTTGAGTCATTACCAGATCATCGAATCTGATCCTGTGGATATCAGTGTACAGGGTCAGTTCCAGCTGGGTACTATGGAAGTGATTGTTATCGACCCGGTCAATGACTACAGCGAGTTGATGGCCACGCTGTTTGATTTTGATGCGATACGACAGATGTTCAAGGGCGGCTTTCGTATCTGCTTCGATGCGATGCATGCCATCACCGGTCCCTATGCCACAGAGATCCTCGAACAACAGCTGGGGGCCGCAGCCGGCAGCGTAATCAATGCGATACCGAAGAGCGACTTCGGCGGTGGCCATCCGGATCCCAATCTGGCCCATGCCAAGGAGCTGGTCAGCGCAATGTACTCGAATCATGCCCCGGATCTGGGAGCCGCATCCGATGGCGATGGTGACCGCAATATGATCCTCGGTCAGCACTTCTTCGTCACCCCTTCCGATTCGCTGGCGGTACTGGCGGCCAATGCCACGCTGGTGCCCGGCTACGCCAACGGCCTGGCCGGCGTGGCGCGCTCCATGCCCACCAGTCAGGCAGTGGATCAGGTGGCCCGGGAACTGGGCATAGAGTGCTTTGAGACCCCTACCGGCTGGAAATTCTTCGGTAACCTGATGGATGCAGGGCGGATCACCCTCTGCGGTGAGGAGAGCTTTGGTACCGGCTCAGACCATGTGCGTGAAAAGGATGGCCTGTGGGCGGTGCTATTCTGGCTCAACATCCTCGCGGTAGAGGGTGACTCGGTCAAACAGATTGTACAGCACCACTGGTCACGCTTTGGCCGCAACTACTATACCCGTCATGATTATGAGGCGGTCGATGCCGCGCGTGCCGCTGAATTAATGCAACAGCTGGAGGCCAGACTCGAAGGGCTGGTCGGGACGGCGCCGGAAGGGCTGGCGATCCGTTCGGCAGACAATTTTTCCTATACCGATCCGGTGGATGGTTCGGTCTCCGGCAACCAGGGAATACGGATCCTGTTTGCCGACGGCGCCCGCATCATCTATCGCCTCTCCGGTACCGGTACCCAGGGCGCCACCCTGCGGATCTATATAGAGGCCTATGAGCCGGCCGCGAGCCGGCAGGCAGAGGATACCCAACAAAGCCTGGCAAGATACATCACGCTGGCAGAGCAACTGGCTCGGGTGGAACACTATACCGGCATGAGCAAACCTACAGTCATCACCTGATGTGTCCCTCCACTGCGCAGCTTCAACCTCCTAATCGAGCAGATGGCGGGCATCGATCAGCGTAGTGGAGATCTCCTCCACCGACATCTGTGTCACATCCAGTACTGGTATACTGTATTTACGAAACAGCATCTCCGCGCTGGCCAGCTCAGACTGACACTGACGCAAGGAGGCGTAATGGCTATTGGGCAGACGTTCACCACGGATCTGTGATAGTCGCTGCGCCGAGATGGTCAGACCAAATAGTTTCTGCTTGTAGGGTTGCAACACCTTGGGCAGATTATCATTATCAAAATCCTCCTCGGTCAACGGATAGTTGGCCACGCAGACGCCATACTGCATCGCAAGATAGAGGCTCGACGGGGTCTTACCCGAACGGGATACCCCGACCAGAATCAATGGCGCACGTTCATAATTTCGGGTATTGAGACCATCATCGTGGGCGATGGTGTAATTAATCGCATCGATACGCTGTGCATAATTCACATCATCGACCCGACCATGACTGTGCCCGACCTTATGTGATGAGGCCATACCCAGTTCATTTTCCAGAGGCTTGATGAAGGCGGCAAACAGATCGAGCAGAAAGATATCAGGGTGTTTGAATACCTCACGCAATTCATCCGTAATGACAGTGCTGATAACTATGGGTTTGTCCGTGCCAGATTCAGACAGTTGTAATATAGAAGCCAGGGTCTCCTCTGCCTTCTCCACACTATCAACATAACGAAACGTCTGACGTGTCTGCTGTAGCTTAGGAAACTGGCTTAACAGACCATGACCCAGGGTTTCGGCTGTAATACCGGTGCGATCTGAAATAAAAAAGACTTGTCGTTGCATAATATGGTTATGGGGTTTTATCCCCGCTTCTTTCATGTTACTTATCGCATTGTGGGCAGAAAACAAACTGCCGTCCACCACCAATTCGGAGACTGTTCATGAGTAACACCGATTATATCCTCTGGTTCGACGCTATACGCATGGATGATGTGGAAATAGTAGGCGGTAAAAATGCCTCACTGGGAGAGATGTATACCCAGCTTACCGGCAGCGGTGTCGATGTTCCCAACGGCTTTGCCACCACCGCCCAGGCCTATCGTGATTTTCTTGAACAGAATAACCTTACCCAACGCATCAACCAGACCCTGGCGGAACTGGATGTAGAGGATGTGGTGGCACTGGGACGTACCGGCAAACAGGTACGTCAGTGGGTGATGGAGGCAGAATTGCCGCAGAGCCTGCAGCAGCAACTTCTGACTGCCTATCGACGCTTGTTGGAAGAATCCAACGGAGATATCTCGGTCGCTATCCGCTCCTCAGCTACCGCCGAAGATCTGCCTGAGGCCTCGTTTGCCGGTCAGCAGGAGACGCTACTGAATATCCGCGGTGAAGAGTCCCTGATCGCGGGGGTCAAAGAGGTCTTTGCCTCACTCTATAATGACCGCGCCATAGCCTACCGCGTACACCAGAATTTCGATCACAGTGAGGTCGCACTCTCCTGTGGCATCCAGCGTATGGCCCGTAGCGATACAGGAGCCAGTGGCGTAATGTTTACCCTCGATACCGAATCCGGTTTCGATAAGGTGGTCTTTATTACCGCCTCTTACGGCCTGGGGGAAACCGTGGTTCAGGGTGCCGTCAATCCCGATGAATTCTATGTCCACAAACCTACACTGGCACAGGGCAAACAGGCCATCGTACGCCGTAACCTGGGTAGTAAATTGATCAAGATGGTTTACAATTCGGAGCTGCATCCACCTATCGAGACCATAGATACCTCCGCGGAAGAGCGTGGACAATACTGTCTGAACGATACTCAGATCCAGGAGCTGGCTCGCATGGCCGTCTCTATCGAACAGCACTATGGCCGCCCGATGGATATTGAATGGGCACTGGATGGTGAGGATGAAAAACTCTATATCCTGCAAGCCCGTCCGGAGACCGTACAAAGTAATTCCGGCAATACCTTGCAACGCTTTGTCCTACACGAAACGGCCCCACTGGTGACGACCGGCCGCAGTATCGGCCAGCGCATTGCCAGCGGCCCGGCACGGGTCATCGCCTCGGCCAGTCAAATGGATGAGGTACAGCCCGGCGAGGTACTGGTGACCGATATGACTGATCCGGACTGGGAACCGATCATGAAGCGAGCCGCTGCCATCGTCACCAATCGTGGCGGGCGTACCTGCCACGCCGCCATCATCGCCAGAGAGCTGGGGATCCCTGCGGTGGTTGGTACAGGTGATGCGACCCACCACATCAAGGATGGCCAACTATTGACCGTCTCCTGTGCAGAAGGGGATGATGGAAAGGTCTATGAAGGACTGCTGAACTTTGAAATGATCGAAACCAGCATCGAGAGCATGCCCGAGCTGCCGTTCAAGATCATGATGAACGTGGGCAATCCTGAGCGCGCCTTTGACTTTGCCTCCCTGCCGAACGCCGGGGTCGGTCTGGCACGGCTCGAATTCATCATTAACCGCATGATAGGTATCCATCCCAAGGCCCTACTGGAGTTTGATCAGCAATCCGCAGACTTGCAGGCCGATATCCTGACCCGCATACAAGGCTACCCGGATCCGGTTAGCTATTATGTAACCCGTCTGAGCGAAGGCGTTGCCACCATCGCTGCGGCCTTCTACCCACAACGTGTAATCGTACGGCTGTCCGATTTCAAGTCGAACGAATACGCCAACCTGCTCGGCGGCAGTCGTTACGAACCGGAAGAGGAGAATCCGATGCTCGGCTTCCGTGGTGCCTCACGCTATATCTCCGACGATTTTCGTGACTGTTTTGAACTGGAATGTCGTGCCATTCACCAGGTACGTGAGGAGATGGGACTGTCCAATGTCGAGATCATGATCCCGTTTGTGCGTACCGTCGATGAGGCACGCCAAGTGATTGAGATATTGAAAGAGAACGGACTGGAACGGGGCAAGGATGGTCTCAAGATCATCATGATGTGCGAACTCCCCTCCAATGCCCTGCTGGCCAGGGAATTCCTGCAATACTTTGATGGTTTCTCTATCGGCTCCAATGACCTGACCCAGCTTACCCTGGGACTGGACAGGGATTCAGGTCTGATTGCCCAGCTGTTCGATGAACGCAACGATGCAGTGAAGGCCCTGTTGCATATGGCCATTACCGCCTGTAAGGCAGAAGGCAAGTATGTGGGGATATGTGGACAGGGACCATCGGACCATGCCGACTTCGCCCACTGGTTGATGGAGGAAGGGATCGATTCAGTATCGCTCAATCCTGACTCGGTGGTTGATACCTGGCTTTATCTGGCAAAGCGTGGCTGATTAGCGTAGGCACCCTGTTGACGAGTCGGCAACTCATATTGCCGATCCCTCCGCGGGGTGCTTTCAGGCTTTTTTACCGTAGGCTTTTCCTTCCCCCCGGTCTTTTTGTTTACCAGTGCCTTACAGTAAGTACCCAAACGACTAAAATCGATCGTTAACATCACACTGCCATCGTGGGTGATATTGCTGGCGGTGATGATAAGTTTCTCCTTCAACTGCTCCAGTATGTTGCGTATGGTTTTTCTATCCACTCCAGTTTCGTCACTGACCTGGCTGGGATGCAGGGTTATCTGCCCAAGATGATTGGCTATCTTCGCCGGTTTCATTTCCAGTAAGACTATCGCAATCGTCAGCAGGCTTTGGTTGCCGGACTGGTGTACCAGGGTATCATTGGAATTTACTATCTTGGTGGACAAGGACTTATACATTCTGAATGCAAGTTCCGGGATGCGATTCAAGGCTTGCAGGAAATTATCATTGGAAAATTCCAATACCGTTAGATCACTACTGGCACGAATGGTCCCGGTACGCTTTTGTTCAAGAAACACACCCATTTCACCGATGATGGTTCCCTGACCAACGCGGGCAATAACATTCTCACAGCCATGTACATCTTCTTTTACCACCTCGGCCTGACCACCCAGGACGATATAAACACTGCTCGACACCTCACCTTCATAAGCCAGCACGGCACCGGCAATATGTGTCTTTTTTCTGCCGTAACTGGTAAGAAAATCGGTAATATTCTTACTCAATGTGGTAGGTGAATAATCCATCATATTTTGCAGACTACTCATAGTAAATACACTCCAAGGCAGACAGAAATGACACTCAAATACTATAGATAGTCCCAGTTATAAAAACGTCGCCGGATTTGGCAAAAAAGATGGTGCTGGTTCACATTTTATCCGTGTGTAAAACAGGCAATCAGACGCAATAAAAATGATTAGGCGAGCATTAACAGTCATTGATGGCTTTATCGAGGATAGGTATGTTCATTAGCATACTGCAGTAGCATATCTGTATCGGCATACCCTTCAACCTGTCCGGAAGTGCTGATAGCGAGTTTTTTAAATACACCTGCGGATTCAAGTCGTTCTATCTCGGTCTTTAAGGCATTACGTCCTACAGCAACCGTACGGCTCAAGGCGATCAGATCAAGTTTAAAATGAAATTGTTTTTGTTCAGACTTGTCTTGCTGGGCGAGAATATTGTTGGATATCACTAACAAATTATGCGCCTTACGCATGTGAATAGTGAAATCATTAGAGGATTTGAGTTTCTGTGAAAGTGATTTGATTATCCGGATCGCCAGTTCTGGAATCTTTTCAATCGCGGTATAAAAACTCTCGGCGTTGAATTCCAGTGCGATCAGACTGGTTGCGGCACGTACCGAGCTGGTACGCTTTTCCTGCATAAAAACACCCATCTCTCCCAGAATCGCACCACTGCCTACCCTGGCAACAACATTATCCTGCCCGGCATCATCCTTTTTCAGGATCTCGGCTTCACCCTCCAATACAACATATACGGTGGGAGAGACATCCCCCTCGGTAATAAATACCTGTCCCGGTTGAATATCTTTCTTTCTGCCATAGGAGAAAAGGAACTTGGTAATATCACTATTGAGAGTGGTTGTATGACTTACTCCAGACGTTTCACTCATACACTCTCCTCCACACCAGCAATATACCTGTTTCATATATAACACAAATGAAAAGGGACACCGCAGTGTCCCTTGTTAAATCTTGTTAAATTCGTTAACTATGCCGCAATAATCTTGCTTGCAGTATCGGCCGCAATACCACTTTGAATCGGGGCTCCCATTCCGGTCAGTACCTCATCAAGCGAATTCAGGCAGTAACTGACATTTTCTGCAGAACAGGCATGTCCCATCAGGCCTATGCGCCAGACCTTGCCCGCAAGATCGCCCAGACCAGCTCCGATTTCCAGATTATAATCCTGCAACAGTTTGCCACGGACCGCTGCATCATCAACTCCCTCAGGGATGTATACCGCATTCAGTTGTGGCAGACGATGTGCCTCGTCCACAACAAATCCCAGTCCCATCGCTTCCAGGCCTGCTTTTAGTGCCAGATGAGTCTGATGATGACGGGTCCAGGAATTTTCCAATCCCTCTTCCTTCAAAATAAGCAAGGACTCGTGCAGGGCATAGAGACTGTTTACCGGGGCGGTATGGTGATAGGCACGCTTGGCACCAGCTCCCCAATAACCCATGACCAGATTCATATCCAGGAACCAGCTTTGTACCTTGGTTTTACGGTTACGTATCACCTCTGCGGCACGCTCATTAAAGCTGACAGGGGAGATTCCCGGAGGCGCGGACAGACACTTCTGTGTACCGGAATAGATAGCATCAATATTCCACTCATCCACTTTCAAGGGTGTACCGCCAAGAGAGGTAACCGCATCAACAATGGTCAGACAATCATGGTCATGCGCCAGCTTGACCAGGGTTTCGGCATCTGACTGGGCACCGGTAGAGGTCTCAGCGTGGACAAAGGCGACGACCTTGGCATCCGCATGGTCCTTTAGGGCCTGCTCCAGCTTGTTTGGATCCACCGGCTTGCCCCAGTCGTCCTGTACCATTACAGCAGTACCACCACAGCGCTCGACGTTCTCCTTCATACGACCACCGAATACGCCATTCTGGCAAACGATGACCTTGTCACCAGGCTCTACCAGGTTGACAAAACAGCTCTCCATCCCCGCAGATCCGGGGGCAGAGACCGGCATGGTCAGCTGATTTTCGGTTTGAAAGGCGTACTGTAACAGCGATTTTACCTCATCCATCATGCCGACGAAGGCAGGGTCCAGGTGGCCAATGGTAGGACGTGCCATGGCTTCTAAAACACGCTCACTGACGTCAGAGGGGCCTGGTCCCATAAGGGTACGCTTGGGTGGCTGGAAAGGCTTAAAATCCATACTGTCCTCACAAAAACACCGCCATAGGCGGCTAAAAAGAATTCTATTGAGCTCGTTTCAGGCGCTCTAGCGGCCCCAACAAGTCTAATAACCTAGCAAGACGCTGAGTATACTATAAAGTGTTCGTTAGGATGACTGCCGTGTCAGGCTACAAATTTCATAATGTGAATGTATGCTGACACGGGACGGTGTTGTATTTACTGTGTCCATTCACTCAGGCGTGAGCGCAAGCGACCGTGCGCCTGGGAAAGAATTTGAGAAATTCTGGACTCACTAACCTCCAGGACCTCACCAATCTCACGCAGGTTTAATTCATTATCATAATACATGGACAATACCATCCGTTCACGCTCCGGCAAGCGGGTTATGGCTTCACCCAGACTATCGCGAAAACGTTCGTCGGTTAGACCATCCAGTGGCGTGCCACCATCGTCAGAGATGGTATTTATAAAGGACTCTTCATTGGCATCCACCACATCGAGGCTAAACAAACGCGCGGAATTGGTATCCTGCAAGATTTGAAAATAGTCATCCAGATCCATGCCCATCTCTTCGGCCACTTCTGTATCCCGGGCATCTCGTCCGGTACGTGCCTCGACGATCTTGATTGCCGCAGCAACATCGCGCTGTTTTTTGTGTACAGATTTTGGTGCCCAGTCATTACGCCGTAATTCATCTATCATTGAGCCACGTACACGGATCGTAGCATAGGTCTCAAAGCTGGCCCCCTGGGTGGGGTCATATTGCCGAGCGGCATCCAGCAAACCAATCATTCCGGCCTGAATCAAATCATCGACCATGACACTGGATGGTAGTCGGCCGACCAGATGATAGGCCAGACGTTTTACTAGAGGGGCATGCTCGGTTACCAGTCGTTCGGTATCGTCGGCGGAGCTATTCGGGTACATAATTCTTATTGTCTATCCACTTAAGACCTGTATGGAGAATACCGCACACAGAGAGATCTGCCTAGTCCCTGCGGGTGAACAGTGCGTCTTCATTCATCTGTGCGCGCAGCAAGATGTGGCTTGAGCTGAAAACGTAAACACTCCACACCCGATGCATCAAGCACATCTAGATATGGGGCATGTTTGGAACGAAACCCCATCGCCCGACAACCGTAGGGGAAACTTTGAACCCAGGTTATATAATGATGACGGCACTGCAGGCAGATATTCTGAGTTTTTGACCTGGAAGCAGACATACTTCAGACACGTTCAGGAGAGACGCAAGAAATTATCACGATAAAAACGCAGCTCTTCAATCGATTCACGGATATCATCCAGAGCAAGATGTGTCCCCTTTTTGCTCAAATTTTCCATCATTTCCGGGCGCCAGCGTTTACCCAGCTCCTTCAGGGTACTGACATCCAGATTACGGTAATGGAAATAGGCCTCCAGCTCGGGCATGTGCTGAGCCAGGAAACGGCGATCCTGACAGATGCTGTTGCCACACATTGGCGAAACTGCCGCTTCTACATAATCTGTGAGAAACGCTATGGTTTTCTGGGAGGCCTCGGCTTCGTCCACCGTACTGGCCCTTACCCGATCAATAAGACCCGAGGCCCCATGATGGGTAGTATTCCATTCATCCATCTGCGCCAGCACTTCGTCCGATTGATGGATCGCAAGAACGGGACCTTCAGCAAGGATATTAAGCTCGGCATCGGTCACGATCGTGGCTATCTCTATGACACTATCCTGCATTGGCTCCAATCCGGTCATTTCCAGATCTATCCAAATCAGATTATCGGGGCTCGCTGACATCATCTCTCCTGTGTCTGACGCTTTACTTCAATGGACGCAGAGGCTAACCTGCAACGCAGGAACATAATAAGCCTTTTTTATCGACAAATGCATACATTTACCGCTCTATTTATCGCCGCCGTCATCCTCTCCGTCAGCCTGCAACTATGGTTATCCGCCCGGCAGGGCCGATTCGTAAGTTCGCACCGCAAACAGGTACCAGAGGATTTTTCCCATAGCATATCGCTGAATGAACACCAGAAGGCTGCGGATTATACCCTCGCGCAACTAAAGCTGGGCAAACTGGAGCTGGGGTACGATACCCTGCTGCTATTGCTGTGGACCCTGGGAGGAGGACTGTCGCTACTGGATAGCGGGGTCATGACACTGGGCTGGTCAGCATTGAGTAGCGGGGTAGGTTTTATTATCGGTTTCAGTATCCTTGGCAGCCTGCTGGCACTGCCCTTCAGTCTCTACCGCACCTTCCGTCTGGAAGCCCGTTTTGGCTTCAATCGCACCACAATGCAGACTTTTATCGGTGATATCATCAAGAATACCTTGTTGTCATTGATTATCGGTGTACCGTTTCTTTATCTGGTACTGTGGATGATGGAATCGATGGGCGCGCTTTGGTGGTTTTATGTCTGGCTCGCCTACATGGGCCTGAGTCTGACCATGTTCTGGCTCTATCCCAGTGTCATTGCGCCACTGTTTAATAAATTCAGTCCGTTGGCAGATGAAACCCTGAAGACTCGAATCGAGGCCCTGCTTTCCCGTTGCGGCTTTACCAGTCAGGGCATATATATCATGGATGGTTCACGCCGTTCAGCTCATGGTAATGCTTATTTCACCGGTATGGGCAAGAACAAGCGTATCGTCTTCTTTGATACTCTTACAGACAGTCTGGATCATGACGAAGTAGAGGCGGTTCTGGCCCATGAGCTGGGACATTTCCGCCGTAAGCATATCCGCAAGCGCATGATACTGATGTCACTGACAACACTGCTGGCTCTGGCGGTACTGGGCTGGTTGATACAGGCTCCCTGGTTCTATACGTCACTGGGTGCAGAACAAGGCTCCAATCACATGGCACTGGTACTGTTTATGCTCATCAGTCCGGTATTTACCTTCCTGTTTACCCCCGTATTCAGTGCCTACAGTCGTAAGCATGAATTCGAGGCCGATGAGTTTGCCGCCCACAACAGTGATGCCGGAAAACTGATAACGGCACTGGTAAAGATGTATCAGGAAAATGCCAGCACCCTGACCCCGGACCCACTCTATTCGGCTTTCTATCACTCACATCCACCGGCACCAATACGTATTGAGCACCTGCGCTCAGTGGGAGCAAACAGCTGATGAAAAAACTACTCACCGTATTGCTGTTAACATTACTTTCCGCTACTGCCCAGGCCGACGCAAAGCGTGGTAAATCCCTGCATGATAATAACTGCATGTCCTGCCACATTGGTATTATGGGCGGTGTAGGTGCCGATATGTATCTGCGCGAAAACCGCCGTGTCGACAGTTATCAGCGACTGGTAAAACAGGTGAATCGCTGTAACGATAATCTCGATGTACCCTGGCACAATGATGAGGTCATGGATGTGGTGGAGTACCTGAATCTGCAGTATTACCATTATAAAAAGGACTAGTCGGCATGTTGCATCAGCAACAATGCCAGATTATCACGCCTGGTACCCCGCCCATCCACGCAGACAACACCCAGCCTCTACTCTCAGAACTATCCGAATACTGGAAAATGGATAGTGCAGGCAAGTCTATTTCCCGTTGTTTTGAGTTTACGGACTACTACCATACTATTGCCTTTGTGAATGCCGTCGCCTGGATCGCACAACAACAGGACCATCACCCGGAGCTGCATGTCAGTTATAAAACCTGTGATATCTGCTATACGACCCATAGCATTGATGGTCTCAGTATTAATGATTTCATCTGTGCTGCACGCATAGACCATCTACAGAGCTAAAGAAGTACGATACTTTCCATGGCCAAACGTCACCTGACCAAACAACAAAAACGCCGCATCCAGGACAATCAGCAACAACGCATTGCCCAGGCAAAAAAAGATGATGCCGAGCAGCTACCGGACAGCCCTGAACAAACCGGTATGGTAATCGCCAACTATGGCAAACAACTGGTGATCGAAACGGCTGACGCCGAACATATACTCTGCCGCAGCAAACAAAATCTGGGCTCGGTAGTATGTGGAGATCGGGTCATCTTTCACAGCACAGAAGAACAACAACGCGGCATCATCGTCGCCATACTACCGCGACGCAGTTTTCTCAGCAGACCAGGTTTTGCTGGCAAGATAAAGGCCATTGCCGCCAACATAGATCGCATATTTATCGTTACCGCCGCAATACCGGAACTCAATGAAGGCATGCTGGACCGGTATCTGGTTGCCGCAGAACAAAACCGACTGGAAGCGGTCATCGTCTTTAACAAACTCGATCTGCTGGACGCTCAACAACTCGCGGATACGGAGAACCGGCTAAATCTTTACCAACAGTTGGGATACAAGGTGATCTATACCAGTAGCAAACAGGATCATGGACTGGATCAACTCTTGAGTGAACTGCAGGATTACATCTCGATTATGGTCGGCCAATCCGGGGTGGGAAAATCTTCACTGATTCAACAGCTGATACCCAAGACCGAGATCCGTATCGGTGAAATATCCGAAGCCACCGGAAAGGGTGCACACACCACTACCACCTCCAGACTCTACCATCTGCTAAGTGGAGGCGATTTGATCGACTCACCGGGGGTAAGAGAGTTTGGTATCACGGACATCACGATGGATGCCCTGACCGATGCCTTTAGGGAGTTTCGCCCCTTGCTGGGACAGTGCCAGTTTCGAAACTGCGAGCACCTGCCGCAGTCTGCAGGTTGTGCCATTGTAGCGGCCATATCAACCGGCGAGGTAACCGAGCAACGTTATCAAAGCTATCTGAGAATACGGGAATCCCTGTTGCTCTGAAACGCTACTGGTTCCCCAGTATCTGATCCAGATTCTGTTCCAGCTGGGCAGGATCCAGTGTACTGCCATCTTCCAGCTGTATTACCTCGTTTTCAGGAGCGGGTGCATCCTGCGGGATAACCGGCGCAGGGTTGGTAGCCGGGGGCAACTGTATAGGATCAGGGAATAACTGTGGGCCGACAGGCTCTGTACGTGCCTTTATCTCATCCGCAGTCAGCGGTTGGACCGGGGCCTGACTACCACGATCGATACCACCGGAACGCTCCGGTTTCGGCTGCTTGTCCGGGAAGGAGTCCATCTGCTGTTCTATCTTGTCGAGGATATTCGGTAAATCCCGGGTAAAATCTGTTCCCTTGTCCTTCTTCAACTCCAGGCTAGGCCCCTTGTTCATAGCCTCTATGGCCTTCTTGTTGAGGATGATGATGCTGATACGGCGATTGATGGTAGACATCAGGTCCTGGCGATCCA
>Ga0224506_10000546_pt1 | contig 31275 bp, 27 predicted proteins | sample SF_Jan12_sed_USG_2_FD_169108 | JGI IMG/M metagenome (GOLD analysis project Ga0224506, IMG submission 169108) | Sediment microbial communities from San Francisco Bay, California, United States - SF_Jan12_sed_USGS_8_1 | ecosystem: Environmental > Aquatic > Marine > Sediment | place: USA... | reverse complement strand
CCAGATATTCTAGAATCAATCCATTAAGGGTTTTAGGCCCGTCGGTCGGTAATTCCCAAAACATGACTCGATTTAGGTCGCGGATATTGGCGCTGCCATCCACGAGATAGGTGCCGTCTTCTTGTGGATGAATATCGCTAATTGTTGTCGAAGGATCAGTGGTAAATTCGCCTACAATTTCCTCAAGTATATCTTCCAATGTGACCAGTCCGCGTATATCGCCATACTCATCAACCACCAGTCCAATACGACGCTCTTGACGCTGAAAGTTTAATAATTGAGTATTTAAGGGCGTAGCCTCGGGGATAAAATAGGATTCACGCAATTGTTCCATAATGTGTTCTTTGGTAAGTGCCTGTTCGCCAGTGAGTGCGTGCACGATATTGCGTAAATGAACAAATCCGAGAATATTATCAATATCACTTTTATACACAGGTAAGCGAGTGTGTTGCGCGTGAGCGATCAAATCATGAATTTCATCAATATCGTCATCCAGATCAATGCCAAAAATATCATTTCGTGGCACCATAATATCTTCGACGGTGACTTGCTCCAGGTCGAGAATACTTAACAGCATGGATTGGTGGCGTTTGGGAATCAGTGCACCAGCTTCATTTACCACAGTACGTAATTCTTCACGACTTAAATGCTGTTCACCACTATCATCTTCAGGATCGACACGAATTAAACGGAGAAAGCCATTGGCTATGCCATTAACACTCCAAACCAACGGGTAAAGTAATTTCAATAAAGGTGTGTAAATATACGACGCAGGAAATGCAATGCGTTCCGGGTTAAGAGCCGCCAGGGTTTTTGGCGCAACTTCGGCGAAAATAAGAATCACCAGTGTGAGCAAACCGGCACCAATGGCAATTGCAGATTCTCCGCCTAGGCGCAAAGCAATAATCGTCGTGAGCGATGAAGCTAAAATGTTGACAAAATTATTACCCAACAGGATTAAACCGATGAGACGATCCGGTCTATCGAGTAATTTTGCCGCTCGAAGGGCGCCTGAATGTTTGGTCTTGACCAAATGACGCAAGCGATACCGGTTTAAAGTCATCAAACCAGTTTCAGAACCCGAAAAAAAAGCGGAAAGAATTAATAAGAAAATCAACACACCGAACAATACGGTGAGTGGAATGTCGTTCATAGGCTAAAAAGCGCTTACGCCTCCATTGGTTTCAGGTGTATATTACCCAGGTCTGATGAAAGTCCGCAAGTCATCTGTGCCGGCTTTACTACCTTTGGGTTACGGTTTCGTAGCACAATGCATGCTAAGATTCACCCAAAATGATAAATGTAATTTACATGAAAACGCTAATAAAAACGAATGTAATTTTACTACTTATGAGTGGTGGCCTGGCAATAATAAGTGGCTGCGACAATTCTTCGGTGTCGCAGGATCATGAGAACCCATGAGATCGTCCCATTTATTCATATTCAATCCACAACAGCGCAAACAGCTGTTGTGGATTTGGTTTTGCGTCTTAAAAAAACGCACAACGATATTATAATGACGATAAACAATTCACTCCTCGCCGTTGTCGGTGATATTTTTTCAATTATACAAGCTCACTAACAAAATAATGAAATGCACTATGTTGCTTCTCTGGAGAGCATTCACGGTGGTGAAACCATTAATATCCAGTTTCAACAGACAAATGTCGTTGATGCTGTGAATAATTTTGTCACCTTGCCGGGGCGCCCAAGTTTGCATGTTCAAGCCGATCCCAATAGGCAGAGTCGTGGTCAACGTTTAGAGGATCATTGTTTGCCAGCTACTATCGGTCGAGAATTGCAAGTCCATTTAGTTGCAGATTGCATTAATGATTTTAATTTCAGTCACGAAATCATCGATAACAATGTGGCTATCTTGCTGATCGATGTTGCCGAAATTACGCGTTCAGAAAATCAAACTGAAAATAGTTGTTATGTGATTGTTTCATTAGATTTCCATGAGGACGGCGATTTGGATATTGAATTTGCACCCTCTGGCGAAATCGAAGCATCACAAACCGTGCAAACTCAGTTTTTGTCTATTCCCTAAAAAAAGTCGTCGGCTTTTTTATCATTTGTTTCATTGTTTTGAGTATTGTTAAAATTCGCACCAGAATTATTTCTTATATTCTTGATTGAGGTTTTTTAACGGCTGTTCCTTTTTCATTTTTTTTGTGTTAGTAGTTTATGCGTAGAATCCAATTTCTTTCGAGGTGAATTCAATTGCTTATTGTGCGGCAAAATCAATTGCTACAAATCCAGTATAAAAATGAACAATTTCGCACTGAGATGAAAGAGTTTTTGCAGAATTTTTTCCCGGAACAAATTTCTACTTTTTCAATGCATGAATTAGATGAAAAAATCACACAACTATTTAATCGAAGCACTAACTATGGTTTATTCAAAAAACAAGATTATTTGCGTTTTTTCAGTTTGTGCATGATTTTTGGCGATAATTGGGAGCATCAGCCTGAACAAACTTGGATGCATGAACGTATGCAGCAAAACCATGCTGGGGATGTATCGCAGCGTTTGTATGAGCTGTATCAGCAATGTTTATATCGACTTGAAGAATCCATATGAAATCTATAACGGCGAAACCAGCGAATCCAGTGGTAACCCGTTTAGTGCACGCTGATGCACAAGCCCAGCAATCAAGTAACGAAGATATTACAAGCGAAGATTGTGCAAAAGAAATTAAACAAGGCATGATTCGTTTTATGGCTTGGCATATAAGCGAGCTTGGTGGTAGCGAGACTAAGCCGGACAAGCGCAATGAAACAGAAATCGAGGCGATCGCTGAAATTATTCATCAAATGAAAATTAACATTTGCTTGCTAGGGGGCGTGGCAATATCCGCACCCGATAAGCTTGTGGTGACGACGCTTGATGATGGTTCTGTGTTTTACCGCTATGAGCCAACCGATAAGGAAAGTGGGTGGCAGGAAGCCAATAACATTCTCAACGTGCTAAAACAAAAAAATCCTGGCGCACACTGGAAAATTTCGGTGTTGCGGGATGATGACGGACATCTGGTCGGTGCAAATAACCAATGCAGCTGTTTTTTATATCAATCAGCACAAGGAATACGATTAAAATCAATTTCCCTAATAAAGGCTGAATCTTCACCTGAGTTGAAATTGTCTCACTATCATTATTATGCAAAGTTTTCCGTGCCGAATACTGAATCAGATTATTCTTTTGATGTGCCGATTGCAAGCCCGCTTGTCGAGCACATGGATTCAAACGACTATCTGCAAGCACAAATCACTGCTGATGTTGAGTTAGATGAAAATTGTATTTTTGCGATTTCCTGTCCTAGTGAAATTAATATAAACAAAGCGGCGTTTAATCGTTATCGTTCAAAATTGAAAATCACCTACGAGGCTTTACCCCCTCAGGGATCAGTTTTAGTGGAGCCAATCTGGCAACACATTCACGCAAACACGTCTGGATTAGTTGATAATCCATTATTGTTAAACGCGACAGATGTTATGTTGCAAGATCGGTTGGCGAATTGGGGTGCAATGCCCGCATTAATGCATCCAGATTTCTATGCGAGTGTGAGTGGAGGTATATTTGATTCTATTTTACTACGACAGAGCGCTCAGTCTCACATACAACTAGCCAATACCCGTATCGTGGATTTAGTACGTGCCTGCTGTAGCGAAGAAAACAGCGCCAACCAAGCAGCCTATGGTGTGGTGGACGATGTGAGTGACATTGAATTTGTTGAAACAGGGGTTTTGGTGTCGATAGTGGCGAAAGCCGAGGTCAATCAAAGCAATGTCATAAAAAGCGAGCGTGATAATGATATCGCCATGCAATATAGTCGTAGTATGCGTTTTGCGCGAAGTATCTCGATCCATTGGCCGGTTATCACTGATATTTGTTTGATGCAACAAATTGATGAATAGGATATGAACCATGCCAATAATTGAGACTGGCCAAGCGTGTTTGGAAAATCTGGCAAATCATGCTTCAGAGAAAAACAATCTTAATATTGTTCTTAAGTCACAGAAGAACGTCGCATATTACTGGAAATATGGACCGATTCATCCACTGCAGTCGACACAAAATATTCATCAGACGCTTGTGCATCAAGGTAAACGAGCAAAAAAGACCGTCGCGGAAAAAGAAGCCGTGGAAAAAGACATACTGTCGCGCTTTTGCCAATTTAATGCAAGTGAGGCTGAAAATTTTGTTACCGATAACATTGGTGTTGATGACACGCAAGATCCAATCGCAAAAAAACTTTCGGATTGCAAAAAGCGGCTTCGAAAAGCAGAAAAAAAAATCAAAGCATTCGCAAAAATAAATGCAAATGACATAATCGATGTCAATCTTAAAGTAGAATTAAAGTCTGTCTACGATGACCTTAGTCAATTGTTAAATAAATTTGGTCAAACCTCGGTGGAGAACATTAAAGACCTTAAAGAGATTAATGGGCATTTGGCAAAAATTAATTCAGCTTTGAATGCAAATACCGATTACAAAACCTGGAAAGATCTCTGTAGCGATAACCTGTCCGAAGCGTTAAGTCAACTCGAAGAAGTCACAGATGGAATTGCCTGTGTACAAATGTTTTATACAATAGAGCCATTCTATTTGTTTCGGTTGTTAGTCGCGTATCAAGTGTTGAGTAAGCACGAGGTAACCGATAAGGAGGCCGGTGATGCGAGTAAAGAACTAACGGGTTTGCTGAATAATTATAAAATTGTTTACAAGGGAAATGAAAAATATCAAATCTTATTCGATTGGTTGCGTGAGAAAATATGTGATTTTTCAAGCGAGATTAACAAACTCGATGCAAACCATGTGAAGTTTCACTTGAAGGGTGGGCGTGCCTTAGAATATTTGCTAGGAAATGGCGAGGAAGGTGAGAATGACTGGGATACTTCGATTCTTATTAACCCCAGCCTGCCGGCGAAAGAGTGGTATGAACTGTTCAATAAAGTGAACAACTTGGTTTTGGAAAAATTGAACGAATACAAACTTCAATTCTATATACATATGCATCAGGATCATTGCCTTGATTTTTTGACGAAGAAAGTACACAACGCTCCCAGCGATCTTGAATACAAGCGTAATTGTAAAGCTGAGCTGATCGATATTGGAATACCCCGTCGTGACACCGCTGAGGCGTGGGAGCAGTGGACCCATACGGCACCCCATATTATCAACAAAGATCATGAGCCACCGATTCCAGGTCATATGTATTATGTTGACGAATATGTGTTAATGATTCGTGAGGTGTTGGCAAACGTATCCACTTCGGTCTCCAAAGTTAAAAAGCGTTTATCTCGAATGTTAAAAGTCCTGCAATTAGATTCTGACGTTTTTGATATCAAAATCAAAACAAAAAAAGACAAGATAGAAATTATTTTGAATGACACATTGCCTGCTCATGACAGTTTTTCCAAACCCGAGCAGCGTTTGTATGTGAGTATGGTGAGCCAGTTTATTCATGCGTTTGAATTGCAGACGGAAGCGGGACTTCGGCAACATTTCTATTCCAAGTTAAAAAAAGATATCGAAGGAATCGCAAATCTAGATGTTCGACCGGATTTGGAAAACGGTTTGACTGTTGATGAAAAAAAACTTTTAAAATTGCTCACCTTGTTTGCAAGTTTATCCGATAGTTTGCAGGATCACTTAAAGGCGCGACAAACGTATCTTGGTTTGACTGAAATGGATACCTTAAATAAAGACTATCGTCGCATTAAAGCTGAATTAAAAAAGCTTAAGGATTTAGCCAGCGAAAAGAATATTAACGCTGAAGAACTACGCACAAAGTTAGAAGCCATACAGCGCAAGGAAATTGAAAAAGGCGTAAAAGAACAACATCTCAATCTAGCGGGTCGTTTGCGTTCTTTTGTCAAAGCCTTGTATACGGCCTCTTTATTTAGTGAGTCAGAAGAAATGGAGGTAGTCTATGCGGTTACGGGCAGCTTTGCCGCTTATTTGTATGCTGATTATGCACGTCTGCCGGAGGAAATGACATCTTTATTGGATCCGGTCAGTAAACTATGTATCACGTTATTTACAATGAATAAGGTAGACCCAAAACAAGTTTACGAACTGTTTTTAAAAACAGCACTAGAGAACTATTTGTGCGGCCCCGATAATATCTTTATAAACCAATCTGTCGACGATATTGACGGTGAAAACCCTATTTACTTGCCACTTCCCGAGGCGAAGATTGGGGAGTATCAATATCGGCCCATGGCTGTAGAAATCAGGATTGAACAATATCGTTCTACGAATAATCATCCGGTACCGCAACTTTCGTTTATTTGGGGATACCCGGTAGTCGCTATTAATGAACTTATTCGAGAATATGAAAAACAATCCGCCTTGGCGGAAGAGTTTGGCGTGGTGCAACAGAAAAAACAAACAACTCAAATTCTTAAAGAACTGGCAACGCGTTTTGGTTAAACCGATATTAGACTTGGGATATTGAACTATGATTAACTTTATGAGCAGTTATGGCCAGATTGAACTGCGTGCTGAATCACAGGAGTCAAATGTAATAGATGATCTAGTTCTTGTGGAACACATTTTACGGGAAATTGTGACGCATGAGGAAAACCTATCCTGGCTCGAACAATTTTTGCCAAACGAGCTTGGGTATTTTGAACCGCTTAATACTGATCCTCATCTTCTGCAACAACAACTTATGGAGTTGATTGAGCGAAAAAAACTCTATTTGCACCAAGCAAAAGTGAAACCTGCATCGACTTCAATACCTAGAGAAAAACCCGCGTCATCACCTGTGGCGAAACCCAAGCCGGTTGCTGCTTCTGTAGTCGATAATGAACCTGAAGCAGTAGAGCCCCGGAATGAAGATGAAAAAAAGCAACTGGAGACTTTATTACGAGCGGCAAAAAGTGCAAAAGCTGTTTGCCAGGTGTGTGAGAAAGTTGCCGGGCAAAACCGAACGGGATAAATACTATGTCGCTCGAAAGCAAACAAACAAATATTTACGCAATCGTAGATGCGGCTCAAGATAAGCGTTTGCAACAGGCCATTGAAAAATCTGGCTGCTTATATCGTTGTCTGCTGGATATTTATGAATATCCGGCACTGGCAAGTGCTGCGCCGTATCTGGTGAAAACGAATCCGGATACGCTTTTTTTCAAGGCCTTATTTAGTGAAGGACTAGGATTACATTGGTGCAGTTTCGCTACTAGTGTTTATTCGTTTGATATTGTACTAGAACATTTTCAGTTTTTGCTCTACGTGAAATTGGAAACGGGAAAGAAAATGTTATTCCGTTACTATGATCCACGAGTGATGCGAGCATATTTGCCTAGTTGCAATATGCAAGAATTACAAAGCGTGTTTGGACCGATTGAATCTTATTGGCTTGAAGATGATTTGGGTCAACATTATATTCGTTTTCAACTAATGCAAAAACAATTGAAGAAACAGACCTTGAATTTTAACAATCCAAGCGTCGAACCAGCCTAAGTATTCATCATGTGACTATCCACTGTAATAAACACAGTTTCAATATGTGGTTGAAACTCATATTTTGTATGGAATGAATATGAGGAATTGTGATCCTTTTGCCAGTCGATTGGCTTTTGACAATTGAATAGTTTTAAATATGTAAAGCATTTGTTTTTTAACTTTTTTGCTGCCTTCGTCGCTATTAAGCAAAGGATAGTCGCGATAGAATTCGCTCAATTTAAACATTAAACAACATCAATTGGGTTTTTCATGGCAAGTCGCCAACCACATAAACTTCGTTATGATCTTGATAGCTTACGAGCCTTATTCGAAAAAAGCGATGATGCATTAATTCTGCATGATTTAACAGGGAGAATATGTGATGTTAACCAGTCCCTGATTGATAATCTTGGATATACGCGGGAAGCATTATTGCAAATGTCTTTATACGACATAGAGCTTACTGCGCAGAGCATTGATCGAGGGGAATGGCGAAAAATAATTAGTGAAAATCAGGTCATTCATACTCAAGGTGTGCATAAACGCAAGGATGGTAGCACCTTCCCGGTGAGTTTAACAATAAGTGCAATTCATATTGATGGTGCTGATTATATTGTAGGTTTTGCGCGTAATTTAACTCAGAATTATAATGCCGAGAAACATGCGCAATTCACTCAGTTTGCAGTGGATAATGCGGGAGATTCAGCTTTTTGGTTGGAGGCAGAAGATGCTCGAATTTTGTATGTGAATAAAAAGGCATATCAATCACTGGGCTATGCGCAAAAAGAATTGTTAAAGTTAAGTGTTTTTGATTTGTGTCCTTTTTTTTCCACTCAAGATTGGCAATTGTTTATTGACTATTTATTAGAAAATGAATTTCTCGTTTATGAATCACAATACCAACACAAACAAGGTCATTCGATTCCTGTAGAGGTAACGGCGAAATACATGCAATATGACCAACATGGTTATGTGGTTCATTTTGTGCGCGACATTAGCAAACGTAAAAGAAACGAAAAAATATTAAAACAAGCCAAGCGTGAGGCTGAAAAAGCCAATCTCGCTAAAACAAAATTTCTAACTTCCATGAGTCATGAATTAAAAACACCTTTGAATGCGATTATTGGCTATAGCGAAATGCTGTTGGAAAATGATGATGTGGTTCTAACGCCCGAGCAACATCATTTTGCGCGCTCCGTATTAAATGCAGGCAAACATTTATTATCGTTAATTGAGGATGTCTTGGATTTAGCCAGGATTGAGTCGGGACAAATGGAATTGCATATAGAAGCGGTTTCACTTAATGAAATTATTGAAGATAGTTTGCGTTTGGTCTTGCCATTAGCACAGCGAAATCATGTATCCATTCATAACCATATCAAACAAGCCGAACAATATTGGGTCGAAGCCGATTTTATTAAGAGCAAACAAGTATTGATTAACTTATTGTCGAATGCCATCAAATATAACCGACTAGAGGGCGAAGTTAATTTAAAATTGCAAGCAATGGATGGACAGTTAAAAGTATGTGTATCAGATACTGGCATAGGCATTCCTGATGAAAAACAGGCCGAATTATTTACCGCATTTAATCGATTAGGCCAAGAGGCGTCGAATATCGAAGGTTCAGGGGTTGGTTTGATTGTGTGTAAAGAATTGGTGGAGCTGATGGGTGGGCTGATGGGCTTCGAGAGTATTCCAGAACAAGGCAGCTGTTTTTGGTTTAGCCTACCAATTAAACAATCCGCATAGGCAGCATTAATTTTAACTACTTTCTCAGTAACACTCCCAAAACCAGTTATCTTCTGCAAGAAATTCAGCTACTTATGGATACATGATTGAAGAATCCCGCAGTAGCTGGGGAGTTTTTCGCTTATAGCTATTTTTAAGATTGCATAGCCAAGGTGAGACCTGGCTTTGTTCTTGTAACCGATTGAAAACAAATAACTAATTACTGGCTTCAACGCGACATACAAATAATTCATAAAAAAGGCTAAATTCTGGCTTGACTGCGACGATATGTGTATATACACTGTGTATATGCACTTTAAGACTTTTAAGGATGAGAAAGATGTTGGAAGAAACAAACGACAAACTAAAATGTATTAATTTACAAATGCTTAGGACGAGCCATTGGGTGTTAAAGACTTATGATGATGCCTATCGACCTTTTGGTATACGGGCCACTCAATTGCCTGTGTTGAGTATGATTGCTGAGAGCGGGCCGGTAACTATTAAGCTCATTGCAGCGGAAATATTGTCCGAGCGCAGTGTTCTTAGCCGAAAATTACAGGTTATGGAAAAAAATGGCTGGATACGCCAAGTGCTTATTGATTCTAGCCGAGAAAAAGCGTTTGAATTAACGCAGCAAGGCCGAGAGTTATTGGATCGTGTTAAACCCGTGCGTTGGCAAGTGCAGGAATCGATTTTGGGTAAGCTTGATGAATCCGAACAGGATTTGATGTTGGGCTTATGTGATAAGTTGCGCAGCTAAAAGCGTGCTTATTTTAAGGTTGAAAGTGTATATACACGGCCATATATTTTAGATAGAATGTTAGAAAATTAGGAGATACTTATATGTTTCAATTCATATCAGGTGAACAAGCCCGCTTATTGGTTGCAAGTGGCGCTCAATTAGTTGATGTGCGTAATCCACATGAGTACGCCAGTGGTGCAGCGCCAGGCGCGAAAAATATTCCACTAAGCGTCGTACCTGTACGCGCTCATGAACTTGATTCGAGTAAACCAGTCGTTTTGTATTGTGTTTCTGGGGGGCGTAGTGCGCAAGCAGCCAGTGTGTTGCAAAGCTTAGGCTTCCCGGAAGTGCATAACGTGGGTTCAATGAGCAATTTTATTAATGGCTAAATGTCGAATTTGAAGGAGAGATCAAATGCAAATCAGACAACTTTTTGATGCGGATACGAGTACATACACTTATTTTTTATATGACGAAAAGTCAAAAGAAGCCGCCATTATTGATTCGGTGAAAGAACAATTCGAGCGTGATAAAGCCTATGTTGAGCAATTGGGTTTGAACCTAAAATATGCATTAGAAACACATGTGCACGCGGACCATGTCACGGCTTCTGGTTTATTGCGTCAAGCCTTCGGTGCCCAAGTTGGCGTGCACGAAAGCAGCCGTTCAGCCTGCGCTGATATTTTAGTGCAAGATGGTGATAAGTTTGTTTTGGGTGATCAAGTAATCGAAGCGATACACACCCCCGGTCATACCGATGGTGACGTGACTTATAAAATCGAAGGCGCCTTATTTACTGGTGACGCGTTATTAATTCGTGGTTGTGGTCGCACAGACTTTCAAGCCGGTAATCCCGAGCAACTGTATGACTCGATTACCAAGAAGCTTTTCACTTTGGCAGATGACACGACTGTCTACCCTGGTCACGACTATGCCGGTTTTACTTGTTCAACTATTGGTGAAGAAAAAGCATTTAATCCACGTTTAGGTAATAACAAACCTAAAGATGATTTTGTGGCTATTATGAATGGATTGGATTTGCCAAATCCCCGTCGTATAGATGTTGCAATTCCTGGTAATATGAAATGTGGTCTTGCATAGTTTTTTAAGTCATAACAAAGCTCCTGTTAAAACCTCATACTAGTTATGAGGTTTTTTTTATTAAAGCCAGTCTAATTTCTTGTCGATATATCTGGGTATTCATGCGTCTAGAGACAGGGAATGCCAGTTAAATTTTTACAATGGATTCGTCAGAAACGCCAGCCAAGTGTACTACGTCGTTTGGCTTTGGCTTGTTATGGTTTTGGTATTTTTATGGGCTTAATTTTTCCTGCGTATGCACAGTTTTTTGTCGAATGGAAAGCGGGCATGTATTGGTTTTTTGCGGCAGGCTGTTTAATAGCAGGATTTATGATTGGTTTTGTTAATTTCTTGCTGGTTAAAAAAATGCTGTTGTCCTATCTGATGCAGATTGCGAATCTAACTCAAGCGCTTTCACAAAACGATTTAACCCAATCTTGCAAGCTGCAGAGTCAGGATTTCTTGGGTGATATGTCGAACAATTTTAATCGCATGATTGTTAATATGCGTTATGTTATTCAGGATGTGCGACAGAAAATAGAAGTGGTCGCCAACACTGCTGAGACAATGAATCAAGTCACGGAGCAAACTGAATCCGGTGCGCGCAAACAGCAACACGAAACGGATAAAGTCGCAACTGCCATGGAAGAAATGGCTGCAACGGTTGAAGAAGTTGCAAAGCACGCGGCCTCCGCAGTGGAATCGGCGCATCAAGCCGATGAATTTTCAAATCACGCTAAAACTGTAGTCAATGACTCAATCATAAAAATGGATCACTTATCCACAGAAGTGGAAAAAGCAGATACGACTATTGATGCATTAGCCAAACAAAGTGAACAAGTGGGCGTAGTGCTGGAAGTCATTACAGGTATTGCTGAACAAACAAATTTGCTGGCATTAAATGCTGCGATCGAAGCTGCACGCGCGGGTGAGCAAGGGCGAGGTTTTGCAGTCGTTGCCGATGAAGTTCGTACATTGGCAAATCGAACTCATGAGTCCACCAATGAAATAAAAACCATGTTGGAGCAATTTCAGCAAGGTAGTCATAGCTCAGTGCAAGCAATGATGGCTGCGCGAGACCAAGCACAAGCCAGTGTTGACCAGATTGCCAAAGTTGCAGACGCCTTGGCTTCAATTACTGAATCTGTGAGCAAAATTGTCGAAATGAATACACATATTGCGCATGCATCGTCGGAGCAACATAAAGTAGCCGAAGAGGTGAATAGCAACGTTATGGAAATTAACCATGTAGCCGATTCCGTCGCCGAAGCCGTTTCCACAGCGCGTGCTGACAGTGAAGCCATGACAGCGCTGACAAGTGAGTTGCAAGAGCTGATTAAGCGTTTCAAGGTCAGTTAGTGTACAAACTTCCCGCTTAATAATTAATGTTAATCTTGTGCATACATGGCATAATGCGCCTCGCTGAAAACGTGTTCGTCAAAAATTCAGTTCATACGGCGATAAAACAGTTGAATTTCAGCAATTAATTGTTATTATAGGGCAGCGTTTAGAAACAAGGACTTAATGTCGTGGCCGATCGCAGATTACAAGTTTTTTACACCGTTGCGAAGCTACTGAGTTTTACCAAAGCAGCTGAGACATTGCATATGACTCAGCCCGCAGTCACATTCCAAGTCCGCCAACTCGAAGAATATTTCAACACACGTCTATTTGACCGTACCCACAACCGGATTTCTCTGACAGAAGCAGGAAAACGGGTTTATGAATATGGCGCGCGCATATTTGAACTCTATGGTGAAATGGAAAACTCTGTGCGTGAGTTAACAGGTGAAGTCAGTGGCGTGTTAATTATTGGCGCCAGCACCACGATTGCTGAATATATGTTGCCGGCTTTACTCGGCGATTTTAAATCACAATATCCCGATGTCAATGTACGCCTTAAAGTTTCAAACACCGAAGGCATTGTCTCTATGGTGGAGAATAATGTGACAGATTTGGGTGTGGTTGAATCGTCAGTGCATAACAAAAACCTTGCAGTCGAATTGTGCAAAATGGATCAACTAGTGGCGATTGTACCGCATAGCCATCCACTGGCCAGTCAAGGCAAAATGCCTGCAGCGGAATTGCTTAAATATCCTTATATCTGTCGTGAAGAAGGTTCGGGTACACGTGAGGTCATCATCGAATATCTGCAAAATGTCGGATGTAATCCTGGTGAACTCGATATTATCATGGAATTAGGTAGCTCTGAGGCAATTAAAGGCGCGGTTGAAGCCGGTATCGGAATCACAGTTTTATCCAAAGCCACTTTGGCTAAAGAAATAAAGCTGGGCACATTAGTCGCCTTGCCACTCGATCCGCCATTGGAGCGACCGTTTTCATTTGTTCATCAAAAACAAAAATTCCGTCAACGTGCCATGGAGGAGTTGTTGGAGTTTGCCCGTCAATATTGTAAAGAACATCCGGGCGTTGGTGACTAAGACATTCCAGCGACAATCCTGTCTGTTTTTTGAAAAACCATTGTATGAAATATTAACACGCCTCAGACAAAGATGGGTTATTCTTGTTGGTCTGTGCTTTGCTAGATTAATTGTCCTGTGCAAATTAACCAGGGAAATGAAGATTTAGGCGTCATGAGTACGGATAAAAAATTACTAAAAAAATTTCGTCAGCTTTCTCAGTTGAATCAACATGCAGTGATGCGTTTTGTTGATTTCTTAATTCAAGAAGAGCAAAGCGAAGCAAGCGATGGGTCCACAATACAGGTGCCAGAACCTATAGCCGCGCCTGAAAATGAATCGGTTGTAGCGGCGATTAAACGTTTATCTGCTGTTTACCCTATGCTGGACAAAGGAAAATTACTTGGTGAAACTTCTCATTTAATGACTCAACATATTATGCATGGCCGTGATAAAGACGAAGTTATTCTGGAGTTGGAAACTGTGTTTGCCAATTTTTATCACGCTTATACTAAAGGAGAACCTGATTAATGTGGGAAATGATAGCCGCTTGGTATAATCGTCATTTTAATAACCCGCAAGTTGTTATTCTCGCTTTATTGTTGATTCTCGGTTTTGCCGTGGTCTTGCTCATGGGTGATATTTTATTGCCTTTGCTTGCAGCTATTGTTGTGGCCTATTTATTAGAGGTGTTGGTACAGCGGCTGGAGCGTATTGGTGCTACGCGCCAGATAGCGGCCATATCGGTTTTCTTTTTATTCATGTTGGTCATGTCCTTTGCTGTCATCGAATTGGTGCCACTGGTATCCAATCAGGTGGTGCAATTTGTTGATGAATTGCCCCGAATGGTTACGCGGACTCAGCAAGCCATGTTGCAATTACCTGAGCAGTTTCCCAATCTCATTAGTGAAACTCAAGTGCGTGAAGTCATGAGCGTGGTGCGCAAAGAATTGGCGGATATTGGGCAAAAAGTTGTAACGTTTTCATTGTCATCGTTACGCGGTGTCATTACTTGGTTGGTCTATATTTTACTCATGATCATCTTGGTGTTTTTCTTTCTTAAAGATAAAGCCATGATTGGTGCCTGGGTGTCACGCTATTTACCGAGAGACCGAGCTTTAGTGCAACAAGTGTGGCGCGAAATGGATATGCAAATTGGCAATTATATTCGCGGTAAAATTGTCGAGATTATTGTTATCGGTGTCGCCAGCTATGTTGCATTTGAATTAATGGGGTTGAACTACGCCATTTTGTTAGGATTGCTGGTGGGTTTGTCGGTGTTGGTTCCTTTTGTCGGTGCGACCGTGGTGACCATTCCTGTTGCACTCACTGCGTTTTTTCAATGGGGTTGGACACCGGATTTCTTTTATTTGATTTTAGTTTACGGCATTATTCAAGCCATCGACGGTAATGTGATTGTGCCTTTATTATTTTCCGAGGCCGTTAATTTGCATCCCGTCGCAATAATTATCGCGATAATTTTCTTCGGCGGTATCTGGGGATTCTGGGGTGTGTTTTTTGCGATTCCATTGGCGACCTTAGTTAAGGCGGTTTTAAATGCCTGGCCGGATGTGCGTAGGGAAAAAGAAGAGTCTGCGACTTCAATCTAATCAACTAAAGTGATCAAAGCTTTTGTTTACTGCCCAAATGTTTTGAAAACTTCCGCTATACTGGTAATTTCATTTTGAAATTCACAAACACTTTTAACATTTTCTCTAATAGATTCGAGGTTGTGTTTACTATTGTCAATGCTGATTTGTAGTAGGCAATCATTTTATTCTACCTTCATAGTGAGCTGTGCCGGAATTGTCCAGCCCGTAACTACATAAATACCTTCATTGATTCGAAAATTATTGATGTTATAAAAGTAGAGAGTATAGCGGATTGAAATAGAGTTGAGTTCATCGGGTCCTTTGGTATGTGATTTGGCCAAAACTGGCAGAACCCATTTAATACGAAACTTGAAACAAAGGTGTCTCATACAATATGAGACACCTTGTTGCTGAAAACTGAAAACAATATCGCCGGGTATTAGTTTGGAGCGGAAAGTAATATCTCAAAGCGATCCTTAATTTCTAGCAAATCTTGAATTTCAAGTGTAGAGAAATTAACACGACGTACCCAGTCACCTTCGGAGTAATAAATAAACTCGCCTTGTGGTCCCCAAAGCGGTGACTTTATCTTTGTGCCAGGAATGACTTCACTGCGTTGATTATCTTCAAGGTTATAAACTTGTATACCACCCTGTTTGTGAATATCACTAAATACAATATATTTATTGTCGGGTGAAAATGCGGCACCGGATATGCCGGTACTATCACCTTGATAGACTTGTCGGGGTGCGCCGGTGGTGGTGTTAATCACTAACAGTTCTTCGAGTAACGTATCATTATGTCCACAACCGATGGCGAGCCACTTACCATCATGAGATAGTTTTGGACGTTTGTAGTAACGGTTGAGAAAGTCACAGTTGAGCGTGCCACCGAGTGGGGCAATATTCCCGTTCGCTACCACATGAAGACTTGATGCTGAGCCAGCACCTTCAAATAATTCCCACATTTCGATATACAAACGTCCATCGTTGCCCCAGTCCAATACTCGGCCGAATTTTCCACCAGCCGTAGGCCAGTGTCCTAAAGTATTGGTATGCAAGCCGGTTGCGGTATCCCAGAATTGTAATTCGCGAAAGGTGTTTTCTGAATCGTCGTTATTAACTACGGACAGCACAGCTTGGCTACCATCGGGTGAAAGCGCGGCAAAATCTTTGTTTTGGGAGGACTTTCCGACCCTTGATAACGTTGCACCAGCTTTGCTGTGAATATCAAAAGTGACTAAGCTATCGACGAACTGGTTTTGATTATTGTTGCCATCGTGACGAAAAGCACGAATGAAACTTTTGCCGTCGGCCGACCATGCAGTTTGCATATCAGAAACATATTTGTGTTCCCAGTTTTGCAATAAGCTAACATTGCCATTGGCTTCGATTTCAACTAGATAATTAAAATCATAGTAGTCAGCTGTGCCGGGTTTGTAGCCTTCGGTTTCGATCATAAAATAAGCCGGTGCTTTAATACATTTTTGCGCAAGTAGATCACTGATCTCATAATCATCAATATTTGTTTCTGATACATATAAATCGGAATACGCGTAATAACAAAGAATATCCCAGTCGGTTAGACTCTGCTCGGATAGGCGTTGGCTTTCGCTGCCGATTTGTAATGTGATGATGTCGTTATCTGAGCCATTGTAATTCAAATCAAAAGCTGCGATACGTATGCCACCCGTATGGCCGTCACCATTGAGATCGTGACGCGAATAGTCGAGCAGGCCTTCATCTTGATCGATGGTTTCCGCATCCTGAAACGCTTGTGCGAAGAAAGCGACATCAAATTCATCAAAATTATTATCCGGTGTTGGATTGCCTTGGCGGTCGCCAACATCAAGGATAGCTTGGCGCACCCAAGTATTGTCAGCATTGTCTAATGCCAAGATTGCGTTATAAGCATCAATATGATTGGCTGGCAAAGCATCGCTACACTCTGAATGAGTCTCGCGCGGTACTGGTTTAGCAGTGCCTAGTATTATGTCGACGACCTGTGATGCAGTGAGATCTGGATTGATGCTGACTAAATATAATGCTAACCCAGCTACTTGTGGTGATGCCATGGAGGTACCACTACCAATCTCAAGACTACCGCCACTCGGGGAATCATACATCCACACATCGGTACCTATAGCGCTCACGTTACCTGTTACAAAAGAATTTTCAGAGAGGCAGCGCACTTGGTAGGGTATGCTTGTCGTTGAACGTAGATTTTCAACGATCAAGGAATTTCTGAGTGGATTCATAGGCTGGTCGAATTCGTCAACCATATCGGTCATCAACGCCGCATAGTTCCAATAACTACCGGTTAACGCGTCGCGTTTGTCATAGTAAGGTGTTTTACGATTACCGGCGCTGGTTGCAAGAATGAATTTATCCTCTAAGTTTTTCTCACGAATTTTTTGAGTCCAAAGCTCAGCACTTTGTTTGGTTTGTGTAACATCACGGCAATAGCTATCCCCGGTGTTAGTGCATTTCCAGCCCAAGCTAAAATTAGCAACGATTGTCGTTCCCGAGTAGCTACTCGCTACCAAATCTAGAAAATAATTATCGAGTGATAAGTTATCCAGCCGATTGACATTGTCTTTGGAAGTGTTGTTCGCGTCGGTGGTATTCGCCGTTTGCCGCAGGTCAAGGACGCGTAGATTAATTTTGCCAGGCATTGCGCCACCCGAAGTGAAGTCATGTAGACTGCTTGCGATGCTTAGAACATTGTATCCATGGGAATGTAAGCCTTCTTGATTGAATTCGAGATTGTCAATAATGTTTGCATTCGACACGTTGCCACTTGGGGGGCCATTACCGAACATGTCTTGCACGATAAACAGCGGTTGCGCGCTGATGGCAGCGTCAGCATTCCATGCAGGTGCAAATTTAACGGCCAAATGATGTCTAAAGTCTTCGAGACTAAATTCGTCAATTGAAATACTCAGGCTCGGCAAACGTTCTAGTGTGGGCATATAAGCTTTGCGGATAAAACGGACTTGAGGCAGTTTTTCAGTTTCTTCGATCAGTTTATCGAGATTGGCTAGATTACCTGGGTCTGGAATTTCAATGATTAGTGCTGGAACGCCCTCGATACTGCTAATAATTGTTGCTCCTAACTGTTGCAACACCTTGTTGGTTTGTTTGACATCAATTTCACTACTAAAGACCACTTCGATGCGTGTTCGCACGACTTCTTCATCAAATTCCGTTTTGCTGATCTGGTCGAGACTGAGTGCAGGGACGTTGAACACATCTTTAATCGCTTGTTTAATGTTAGTATTTTCCGGCGCATCGAAAAAATTCTTAATATTTTCTTCGTTCATGGGCTGATCGGTCGTGCCTTTTCCGCAAGCACTAGTAAAAACAATTAGGATGGCAAACGCCAGTTTTAAAAATTTCAATTTCATTTATTCTTCCTTCTTTTTCAAACATACCGCTTTCATGTTCGGTGGTCGCGTTTATTGGGCTGGTGTGGTGTCATTGATAATAGCGGCATCGATGAATTCAAAAAACGCTTCATAGCTCTCGGCGTTGGCTGCGCTATCCACTTGATCAGTTCTTTCGGTGCTCGCGACAAGCGTATGACCGAAGCCGATAAGATAACGTCCAGGGTTTAAAGTGCCGCTGAGCACCTCGGAATTGTTGGGATCGTCTAAATCCAAAACAGTTTCACTAGTGAGTGATTCGAGATAGAACGCTCCTCTAGGCTGTGCGCTGCCACTATAGCGTGCTTGGTACTCGACGGTTCCTTCGGTGACAACAAAAATAAAATAGGCATCGCTATAAACACCGGCGTTACAATAATTGACAACCACCGATTCTTTTAGTGTGGGTTCCGGCGGGACTGTTGAGCAACTATTGCTTGCGATCGATTTAAATTCGACACGGGTGACATTATCTATTGCTTTGCTGCCAATACTTATCGCTGCGCTACTTCGGCTATTGCCTGCCCCAAACGCAAGCTCGCCGTCGGCAATTGATTCTGATGTTAACTCCCGATTAGGCAAACCGTCGACCGGTCCGGTGCTATGGATGGTTCCTTGCGGATTGTTTTTAGAAACATTCAGCACACCACCAGGAGTCGCGCCGACGGAAGAGTAAGATAAATGAAATTCTGCAAAGGTGTATGCGTTATAACCGGTTTCCTCCATTCTAATGGTACCGCTGATATTTGAGATAACTGTTTCGGTGGTAAGCTTTGCTGGCGTCGAGTTGAACGTATCGGTTATATCGAATGTTACCGATACGATATCAGCATCCTCATTGGGTGTAATCGTCACCTCGGCATGACCATTGGCATCGGTGGTGACATGCTCGCTCGATGCCGTACCTTGTTCTACAGCGATTGTCACAATGGCATTTGCAGCAACGAACCCTGCTTCTGAGGTATGCGTGCGGCTGCTTAATCTCGGTTTGCCAAAACTACTACTGCTTGCTTCTATGTTACTTCCGTTATCCGTTGCATATTTTGCTCCGAGTGTAATCGTAAATGGTTCGCCGCCGCTTTTATCAGGCGCGTCTGCGCTTAAACTTAAATCCCCGCTCACAGTTATATCCACCGTGTTGGAGCGTGCGATGGTATTCCATTCAATTGGGTTAATCATGGCACTGATTTTCTCGATCCCGGATTTAGCCCCCCCCATCCAGGCAATGCTGTCTTCAATTGGAAGAAGCGTGTGACGGTCAGTGGTAAATAAAACTAAATATTTTCGATTGTGAATGGTTGCTTTCCATTTGCGTTCAGGGACTAAACCATCGCGATCAATTTTATGATCGAGCGGAATAGAGCCATCGACTCGCGACGATGCCAGAGTAATAAAAGATTGGGTAGTTGTGGTTGCATAAAGCACGATATTTTCTACAACCTTATTGATTTTTGCTAATTGTTCTTGCGCGAGTTTCATGCCTTGCAACGCCGTTGCAGCGATTTTATCTGAGTTTTGCGCAGAATTAATGGCCCCCGATGCTGTAGAAGCGACACCGAGCCCTGCTAATATCAATCCCACATAATCATTAATTGTAACACCCGGGGGTTGATTTACTGCTGTCGCAACAAACTTGGCTGTATCTAGTGTTTCCCCGCGTTGCAGAAAATCTTTTTCTGATGTGAGTTCTAACGCAACAATGGTCGATGGATAAAACCCAAGCCAAACTTTATTAAACATAAAATCGATGACTGCTAAAAGCGAATTTACCAGGCCTACTGCCGCCGCTACGGGGGCAGCTCCGGGGAAGAGTAAGGCGGCACCACCAGTTAATCCTGCCCATACTGCGGCGTGTTCGGCGGCACCATGAATTAGGGCGTCACCGATTGTTTTCATTTGTTCGTATGCATTCATGCGTTCAGCCAGTGTTTTATCGTCGAGTTGAATGCTGCCATCGGCATTAATGCCAGACGCATGAAAGCTATAGAGTGTCGCTCTTGATAATGATGATTCTGACGGACTGGCAATAAAAGAAAAACTCTGAAACCCTTCGAGCATTTCTGCTAACGCTTGATCAAATCCGCTCACTGCCATTAATGATTCCAGCATGGCGTAGGCATCAGGGTCTAAGTTTTCTAACTCAGCTAACGCCTTGGTCAAGGAAAACTGGCCATCACTTGAAATTAAATCGGTAATTATGGAAGTGTATGCATCGAGATATACCTTCTCAATGCTGTCATCGGCATAAAAGTCTTGGGCGATGCGATTGATTTCAGTTGCGAGTGCGGAATACTGCTGGATAATTTGAGTCGCGGTGCCGGGCGCAGCGGGTAGGGCCTCCACGGTGATCGCTGCATTTAATTCAAATAATAGTTTGTCATTTTGGAATACTTGCACATCAAGCGCATCGGTGGGTAAGGCCTTTCCGTCGAGTCCTGCAATATATGCGGGTATGGCTGTATAGGCCTTGAATGCGGGATCAAATGTAGCTTCGCCGTTATTTCTTATGGGATTGGCGGGAATTAGCGGTGCAATCTGATTGCCAATCAATACGACAATTTGATCTTGTGCTGCCAGAGGTACATTTAATCCGTCAATAACTAGTGGGGTACCTGGCGGTCCCGCTTGGGGGTAAATTGAAATATTTTCTTTCAAGGAAACTTCAACAGTTTCTTTTATTATCTCTTGCTTCTTTTCAATTTGTTCGTTTTCTTGTTTGCCTTCACCGTTGCCACAAGCGGTGACAGCGACAATAGAAATAAATACAGTATATAACCGCAGCAAATGAGCGAGCCTCATAAAATGCCCCTTGATTGTCCTACTTAGCGTTAATACACAAACTCAGTACCCTGGTATTGTTGTAATGGGTATGCCGATGTAAGTATGTTATCGAAGGTGGAAAATTCTCACAATAGCCTAAACGTAGGACGGTATAATAATCATGGGTATCAGTCGATGGGAATGTTGATTTATTCGCAGGTTCTAAACCGATTTAACAATCGATTTTAGGATTTAGCCTGAAGCGGCATTGAAATGTAATACATCAAACAAATGTAAGGAATGTTGCGTATTGTAATCACTTCACCAAAACCAATATGCTTGCTGACAATAGGCTGTCAGTAGCAATGTTGTAATATGTTTTCCTTCAATGTTGGAGAACGGTCATGGTCGCTGTAGTCAGTAACAAGGAAGTTGCATAGTGTGATAATTTGTTAATTATACAAGGAGTGTAGCAATGAAAACATTAGTCACAGGAGTTCTTGGAATCCTAATGTCTGCTTGCGCGAGTTTGCAGCCGCAGCAAAATGTAAGTAGTGATTATCCCTTTAAATCGCAATTTGTCGATGTGCATGGCTCGAAAATGCATTTTGTTGAACAAGGAGAAGGTCATCCTATTTTGTTTTTACACGGCAATCCTACATCAAGTTATCTTTGGCGAAATATTTTTCCCACAGCATCCACTTATGGACGTGCTATTGCTGTTGATTTAATAGGGATGGGTGAATCGGATAAGCCGGAGATTGGGTATCGCTTTGTCGATCATTATCGTTACCTTGAAGGATTTATCGAAGCACTTGAACTAAGCAATATCACCTTGGTTATTCATGATTGGGGTTCTGCTTTAGGATTTCACTACGCAACCATGCATTCCAACAATGTACGCGGCATTGCATTTATGGAAGCGATCCTTCGGCCAGTATCATGGGATGATTTCAGTTTTATGGAAAAATTTATTTTCAAACGAATACGTACTCCAGGAAAAGGTGAGAATATGGTGCTAGAAAAAAATATGTTTATTGAAAAAGTTCTGCCCATGGCAACCGTTCGAAAGTTGAGTAAGCTGGAGAAAACTACTTACAATGCGCCTTTTCAGACGCCTGCGCATCGCAAGCCAATGTTGGTATGGCCACGAGAGATACCTATTGAGCAATCACCGAATGACACCTATGAGATCGTTAAAAATTATCATGAGGCAATGAAAGTGTCAGCGATTCCAAAATTGTTACTTTATGCAGAACCAGGAACCCTAATCAAAGGGGCAAATGAAGCTAAGGCTGTACAAAAGCTTTTCGCTAATACAGAGATTGAGTATATTGGTCATGGCAAACATTTTATTCAAGAAGATCAACCGGAAAATATAAGCAACGCGCTATCAAAATGGTTAGCGAAACTTGATAATTAAAGCGTTGCATAAGCAATCGCTATAGTGTGCAATGCAATTACTTCTCTGCCCCAGCATGTCCGAGTAAAAGCATAGAATATTAGTTGATCAAAATTTGTAGATATTTTGATTGATTATATTGCACCCAAGTGCAGGGACAGGTATTATCTTTTCAAATAAAAGCGGCCTAGGGAAAAACAAGGCTGATTAATAAAAGTATGCATTGAGGCACTTTAACCAGGTTAGGGAATGACTTATTTCTGCGATTATTTGCAAAAAGCAATATCTCAAGAATAATCTTCTAAAACTAGCGGTTAGCTAAAACTAATTAAACTGTTTCCGGATTACGACAGGATGTCACATGCATGAAATATTTTAAACCACATATTGGTAATAGTCAGTTATTCATTAATCGTAAGCACAGATTGCACCATTGTAATTACAAATGGATGATCAGCTTTGGATGATAGATTATCAAAGGATTCTAATATTTCTCTGAAAATAATAGTACGCACATGAGCTTTCATTATTTTCAAAGATTTTCAACAAAATGGGGATAACCCAAGGAGATGAAGTATGGAGAGAAAAAGAGAGCTACGTGTTGTTCTACGTTGGCAAAACTTGTTTGCATTGCTAACCACTTTGTTTTTATCACAAATAGTCTTTGCTGATGACGATGAAGATCGTAATGGCCGCAAGTTGTCGATAATTCATCTAAGTGATGTGCATTGTCATATGATTCCGCATGATGAAAACTTTATTCGCAGCGGTAATCGCAGCAATAGTGGCGGCCTAGCGAAATTGGCGACTGGTATTAAGAATATACGAGAGGATGCGGGACCAGGAAAAAGTCTATTATTTATGGTCGGTGATGCCACTCATGGCAGTGGTGAGTGTACCTTTAGTATGGGTAACGCGATTATGCCGATTTTCAACTCATTTGGCATCGATGGTTTTGTAATGGGTAACTGGGATTTTGCTTTTGGTAAAAATGCGACTCGCAATCGTTTTGCTAACGGCAATGAAACCATGAGTCCGAACAATCAAACGACGTTAAGCAACACGGTTCCAGGCTGTACTGGAAAAGCACCAAATACGGTATGCGATGTGGTGCGTGCAACGTTTGATACCGTTGCCAATAATGTATATAGCTTCGGCGAAAAGAAACAAGGCGCAGCGCGTAAAATTAATTTGGACCCGAGTAATCGTGTGTTTCGTCCTTATGTGATTCGCGAAGCAAATGGCGTTAAAGTCGCGTACATTGGTATTACCACTACCCGTCTGCCCGTGCAAAACCCATTATTCAATTTGAGTTTTCGCTTCACCAAAGGTCATGATGAGTTACCGCGAGATATTGCCGCTGCAAAAGCTGAAGGCGCTGAGTTGATTGTATTAGCGACCGAACTAGGTCTGGGTGATAACGTGCAAATTGCCAAGGAAGTTGATGGCATCGATATCATTCTTAGTGGCGACACTCATGAAGCCATGCCTGATCCTATGATAGTCACACGCGCCAATGGCGAAAAAACCTATATTGTCGAGTCTGGCGAAGATGCCTATTTGGGACGTCTTGATATTGAGGTTAGCCGTTCAGGTCGTGTTATCGATTTCGAATATGACTTGTTGGAAATGACCGATGAAGTGCCCGAAGATACGTCTGATTATTTTGTCCCTGGTGGAATTAAAAACTTAGTTGCGCAGCAACGGCTTCGTTATGTGGATGCTGATGCTAATGGCATGCTAAAAGAATGTCTCATGTATGGACCCGGTGGTTTTCCTTATGGCAAAGGTCATAAGTTATGTACCTCCTTAGACACGGTTGTTGGTTATACAGAAGTTGAATTAGAACGCCGCGATGTTATTGGTGACGTTGTGAATAACTTCATTGGTGATGCGGCGTTGTTTGCAGGTAAAACATATGCTGGTCTAACCGATGACAATTCATTTGGTATTACCAATGGTTTCCGCTATGACATTCCATTGTTTGCCATGGGTACACCACTTGATGGACCAGACGGTGGTTATGATGATGGCGCGATAACGATTGGTGATTTATACCAATACTTACCCATCGTACCAGCAGCATCCATTATGGAGTACACCGGTGGTTTATTGCGTGGACGTTATGAAGCATTTCTCGAAGGTGTGTTTGACCCGCATCCATTTCGTCACCAAGGTGGTTGGTGGATGGGCTTTTCACGTAATATGAATTTTGTTCTCGATTTGGAATCTGCACCAAACTCCGTTCCGCTGTCTACACTCGGTGGACGTATTCTTGAAATGAAAGTGGGCGCGAATTCAATCGATGCAGGTAAAACCTATTATGTGATTAGCTGTTATCCTCATGGTGAAGGAACCGATAGGCAATGCCGTACCTCGGGTGGACGCAATTTGCAATTCTTCTGTGGTACTTTTGAGCCAGATATGAACACGCCTAGTACGGTTGGCCTCTGTCCGCCATTGAATACGCAAAATATTGTTGATCCGACTCGTAAACCTGTTGTGTTGCAAGTTGCACCAGATAATTATTTTGCACCTGCACAAATGATTCGTGAATACTTCAAAAACTTGCCTGATCATACGATCAAAGCAGCGGATTATGCAGTACCGGTATCACCCACCCGTGATGCACGTCGTAATTTAACTGAAACTGTGCCCTATACAGGCTGTGAATTAGGATTACAGCCAGAGTTAGACAAAAACTGCGATGGTGTGCCTGATTCGAAATATGATGAAGTGCAGCCGGCGTTTGGTGCAGGTCCATCTTGGTTAGGTCGTGGTGATTTTGGCGCGACAGTTAAACGCATGAAATGGCACTAGTTCATTTCTGATTTTGTAGTTTAGTAATACTGACGGCTGTTACTTAATCTTAAGTAGCAGCCGTTTCAATAGGGAAAGGTTTTTTTGTGAGGTTTGTAAATAGTTTTTTTGGAATACTATTTTTTGCATATCTATTTGAGATGAATGTGCAAGCTAGCGAATCAATGAATCATCAGCATGATATGCATGGACTGAGCAGTGTGCCGAACATCCCTACGCCAATCTATTCAGAAAAAAAACTTTTTAAACTCACGCTTACTAGTAAAATCAATCCGCCACCACTGAGCAAAATACATCAATGGGTATTGCACCTAGAAACGGCTGAAGGTAAGCCTATTGAGCAAGCACACGTTCAGGTTTATGGTGGCATGCCTATGCATAAGCACGGCTTTCCTACTCATCCACAAGTGACTCAAAGTCTAGGAAAGGGTAATTATTTAATAGATGGCATTAAATTCAGTATGCCCGGCCACTGGGAAATATGGTTGAATGTTCAAGTGGGTAAACAGCGTGATAAGGCGATAGTGAAACTAAATATTTCATAATCGAATAGCCGAACGTAGAGCTTGCATGGAGTTGTACAAACATTATGAAAAGATTTTTTATTCTCGTTTATATGCCAATTTTGTTTGTAATGAATGCATCTTCAGCTGCGCAAATAAAGTCTGAGCAAGAAACTGCGTGGACCGAATCTCAGATGAAGCAGTTAAACTATTTATGGATAAAAAATCTAGCCCCATTGGGCAGTGATCCCAGCAATTCAGTTGCCAACGAGAAAACAGCGATTGATTTTGGAAAAAAAATATTCTTTGATCCATCGTTTAGTATTAATGGAAAAATTTCCTGCTCAAGCTGTCATAAACCTGAATTATATTTTACTGATGGTTTGCCTCGATCCATTGGTAGAGTGAAAACCCGCAGTAATGCACCTACTTTATTGGGGGCGGCATACAGTCCTTGGTTTTTTTGGGATGGTCGCGCGGACAGTCAATGGGCGCAAGCCCTGGGACCGCTAGAGCATGTGGCAGAACACGCTGGCAATCGAACTCAATACGCAAAAATTATTTGGAATAAGCGTGAGTACAAAAAAGCCTATGAAAAATTATTTGGTCCTATGCCTCGATTATCCGATAAAAAACGTTTTCCAGATAATGCCGGACCGAAGGGTGATGAACAAGTGCGGCATCAATGGTCGCAAATGTCAGCGCAGGATCAAGTGCAAATCACGACTATTTTTGCAAACTTAGGGAAGGTGTTGGCGGCCTATCAGCGCACCTTAAAACCTGAAGCTGCACGTTTTGATGCTTATGTGGAAGCGCTTATTGCTCAGGATTCCAAAAAAGCAAACAAACTTTTTAACGCCGAAGAAGTCGCTGGCCTTAAGTTATTTATCGGAAAGGCTATGTGCGTGATTTGCCATAATGGACCTTTGCTTAGCACCTACGAATTTAAAAATATAGGTTTGCCAGTGGTTAAAGAGCTCGGTGTCGAGCAAGGGCGTTTTCGTGCACTTAGAGAAGTAACGCTTAGTGAATTTAATTGTTTAGGAAAATACAGTAGCGCCAAAGAAAGCGATTGCGCCGAATTACGTTTTATGAAAACCATGCGTGATGAAACTATGGGAGCTTTCAAAATTCCCACGCTACGCAATGTCGCCAAAACCGCACCGTATATGCATGCGGGTCAATTTGAAACACTGAGCGAAGTGTTAAAGCACTACCAAAAACGTCCTATCACCCGAGTCGGCCATACCGACTTACTAGTCACCGACTTGAGTGACAATGATTTAAAAAAACTCGAAGCCTTTCTAATGACATTAACAAGCCAAAACTAGTGTAGCATCAGCTTAGACCCAACTCGCCCAATATTTTAATGGTATTTTTTAGAAAACTGGATAAAATGTTGTGCTTTCGTCTAAGCGCGCTTAGTAGATGCCTTTGATTATTGCTCGCTTGGGAGCGCTGTTTTATTGTAGCGGGAGACTACTATTAATGAAAAAACTAAAAATCTTTGTCCTGCTTATGCTTGTGATTCTTATCACCGCATGCGCAACGGTAGTGCCAAAAAAACTTAGCAAGCCTGCATTCACATCTATAAAGATCAATCAACCAAAGATGAGTGCTTCATCGATAACCTATATTGGGGCCGCCTCAGCTATTGGTTTGCAGTTCGGATTGATTGGTGGCGCTATAGCAGGTTTAGTTGATGGTGGAAAAGCTACAGATATGAATCAAGCGTTTGATGAGCTAAACATCGATTTAGCGGGCGATTTGTATCAACAAATCGAAACCAAAGCCAAGTTATATAACGTAGCGCAAGAGTTGAACATTGAAAATCCGACTCATGAAATCAACTTAGAAGTTCTTACGTATGGTTTTGAAAAAGGTTCGGGGCTTAGCAAAGTGAAACCACATTTGGTTATTGGCCTAGAAATCACTAATTTAAGTACGAAAAAATCCCAATATATATCGAGCATGGTCGGTGGATCAACGAGTGAATTACCAAAGAAAACAGCGGAAGACTGGTTTTCAGATCAAGAAAACTTGAAGCAGAATTTCGCACGGGCAATGGATCTGGTGACCAATCAGTTAATAAACAATTTATCTATGATAGATGAGCAATCAGAATCTGATTTTTAATTCATAGTTGTAACGTTGGGAATAGTTTCCAATTATTGCTTCTACAATTTCAGTTGAACATTATTGGACGTTTTACAATAATAAAAGGCGAGCAAATTACACTAAAAAGTGTTTTGTCACCACGTCCAAGCTTAAGCAGACTAATGTGCAAGGTGTAGGATTCTATGTCTTGACATTATTACAGTTTGCGTTGAATATTTACATTAATCGCGCTTAGTATAAAAATTGATGGCAATTTCGTAATTACCGCTCTTGCATGAATGATTTTATAGATTTTTGAAAAAAGTCATTGGTTGTAATTTAAGGTGAAAATCATCGAAAACTGCTCTGCTTAGTTCTACTTTTTTTCTTATTAATTCAAAATGCATAAGTAAATCAAGGAGGAATTACTAGTGAATAGAGTTGAAGAAAAAATAAGTGTAGAAAATATTAATACTCCAGGTCGTTCAGCACAGGTTAATGCTGAAAAATATAAGGCAGCAAGAGCAGCATTTCTTAAAATATTGCCTACGAACGAACCCGGTTTAACTCAAAAAGAAATCCAACAAACGATAGTTAAATTTCTGCCAGACGATCTTTTTCCCGGTGGCTCAACCTCCGGTTGGTGGGCAAAAACAGTGCAATTGGACTTAGAAGCTAAAGGTGTGGTGGTGCGAGAGAAAAGCAAACCACTTCGCTGGCATAAATTGGAGGACTAACCAATGGATTCACTTTATGAACCTGGAAACAACATTGCGATTAAGGTGCCGGCACACGAGTTTCAACAAACCGTCGCTTTCTATAGAGACGTTTTAAGTTTAAAAGTTATTGAAGATACTTGGTCACCTGATAATTTTGACACCATAGCGTTTGACTTTGCAGGTAAAACATTATGGTTGGATCGAAAGTCGAATCTGAGTCAGGCAGAAATTTGGTTAGAAATCAAAACAAAAAAACTAGATCGAGCGAAGCAACACCTGACTGAGTGCGGGTGTACGATTTATGATGAAATTGAGCCCTTGCCAGGGGATTACAAAGGCTTTTGGATTAGTAGTCCTTCAAATATTATTCATCTCATTAACGAATAATACAAACCCGCGAACGGCTTGAGACTACCATCTCAGATTTACTTTTGCGCGAATCATGGGATGACTTTGTGCCGAAAAAACAGTCAGAGTCGATCACTAGTTAATTACTCTGCATATAATACGAAGGAGTTTGAATACACTGACTTACAAAGAAATTATTAGTGCTATCGCCATAGTGCTCACTCTTGTAGCCTTTCTACCCTATGTTCTTGCAATTATCTCTGGTCGCACCAAGCCGCATGTGTTTTCTTGGATAATATGGGGATCAACAACGTTTGTTGTTTTCCTGGCTCAAGTCGAAGCAAAAGGGGGTGTCGGTGCATGGCCTATTGGAATTTCTGGCATCATAACGCTTTGGATTGCACTATTGGCATATCTTAAACGTGCAGATATTAGCATCACAAAAATAGACTGGCTGTTTTTTGTTTCCGCGCTATCTTCCTTGCCACTTTGGTATTTAAGCGCTGACCCATTATGGGCGGTCATTGTTCTTACGGTTGTCGACATACTAGGTTTTGCACCCACGCTAAGGAAAGCTTATTATGCGCCATATACAGAACCATTGCTTTTTTATGCATTGTTCGCCGTGCGAAATATGTTGGTTATCTTAGCGCTAGAGTTTTACTCGGTTACCACTGTATTATTCCCGGCGGCTATTGCAATAGCTTGCGTGGCATTAATGCTAGTAATAACAATTCGAAGAGAACATTTATCAATCAAAAAATAGAAAATTAGTCTATGCCTATCGAGGCAATAGTCATTAATATTTTCTGATAATGTAACAAGTCCCGTAGTATTTGTGAGTAGGATGTTTTATTGTTTGGGTGTGTAGCGATAAAGCAAAGCAGAGATGTAAGATGAAACAGGCTCTGTTTCTAGCGGCAAAAAAGTGTGTTCATCACTACTCGATTATTTTAAAACTGTTTTAGGGGTCGAGAAAAATAAAAGGATAAAAGCGACCTATGGTAGAGCAACTCATTTGTAATTCAGTTTTATTCTTCTTTTTTTTGTTTTTTATGTTCTTGTTCTTCTGACAGTTTGAAAAAATTGACTAAATTCATCAGACCATCAATACTATATTTCATCTCATCTGCTGACGCTGATAGTTGTTCAGAGGAGGATGCCGTTTGCTGTGCATTATTGTCGATAGTAGAAATCGTCGTGCTAATTTGAGCAATTCCGCTTGCTTGTTCTTGTGTTTTTCTCGCAATATTTTCTACCAATTGTGCAGTTTCTTCTATTTGTGGAACAATTCCTTCGATCATTTTTCCGGCTTTTTCGGCAATTTCTAAACTATTTTTTGCCAGTTCATTTATTTCTGCAGCGGAGACTTGAGAGCGTTCTGCAAGTTTCCGTACCTCGTCCGCAACAACAGAAAACCCCTTGCCATGTTCGCCGGCGTGTGCAGCCTCAATTGCAGCATTCAAAGCTAAGAGGTTTGTTTTGTAAGCAATATCTTCAATTAAAGTAATGCGATTGGTGATTGATCGCATTGCATCGACGGTTTTTGCTACGGCTTGTCCACCTTCGTATGACTGTTCAGATACAGCACGAGCAATTTCCAAAGTTTCTTTTGAGTGTTCTGCCGTTTGATTGAGGCTCGCAGACATTTGCTCAGTTGTAGCGCTGGTTTCTTCAACACTAGCTGCTTGTTCTGTTGCATTATTGCTTAAACCATTAGCGGAACTGGATACCTGATTCGCTGCTTCTGATATGTGGGTTGAAAATGCACTAACTTGAATGAGCACATTTTGTATTTTTTCCACAAATTGGTTTACTCGGATACTGGTTTCACCGAGTTCGTTTTCACCAAAATTTGGTATGCGCCTTGTCATATCGCCCTCACCTTCAGAAAGATCGAGTGCGGCATTAGATATGATTTTGAGAGGTGCGCTTATGCTCTTGCTAATGACAATCGATGCTAAGATTACAAAACAGATGATGACTGAACTTGATAGTCCAGTGATCCAAAGCGACCGAGAAGCTGCGGAAATGCCTAGCTCCGCCTGAGATGTCAGCTCTTTAGCAAGAAAGTCTTCAACGTTTTTAAGTAAGTTTATTTTGTCTGTTTGTATTCTAAACCAATAGACTGAATCAATACCGAACCCACCTAAAGCAGTACTTTTCAATGCCGTATTAC
>Ga0224506_10000545_pt1 | contig 31302 bp, 28 predicted proteins | sample SF_Jan12_sed_USG_2_FD_169108 | JGI IMG/M metagenome (GOLD analysis project Ga0224506, IMG submission 169108) | Sediment microbial communities from San Francisco Bay, California, United States - SF_Jan12_sed_USGS_8_1 | ecosystem: Environmental > Aquatic > Marine > Sediment | place: USA... | reverse complement strand
TTTTTTGGCTTTTGTTCCTTTTTGAAATAAAGAACCTGTACGGTTGAATTTTTTATTGATAGCTCTTGTGTACGACCTAAGTATTATGCCAATCGAATTATTGATTTTCTGATTTATAACGAATTCAGGGTTTGACTTCAAGTCAAGCCCTGAGTCACTTTCAGGAATAAATACAAGTAAATGAAAATGGTTAGGCATTAAACAATAAGCAAGTATTTCAACAAAGGGAGAAAGATGATTTCTAATCTTTTTCAGAAAGAATAAATAATTTTCTCTTTCAAAAAAAATAGGCTGGCTGTTATTCCCTCTATTGTAGACGTGATAAATATTGTTTGGCACAAATTCCATCATTACAAAATAGTTAAAGCTAAGTTTAAATGGAAGGTAAGATTTACTTTTTATTTATTCATGCCAATATAGATCAAAATTGATTCAGGAATAAGTACAAGTAAATGAAAATGGTTAGGCATTAAACAATAAGCAAGTATTTCAACAAAGGGAGACAGATGTTTGCGAATCTTTTTTTAAGAAAAAGAGATCGTTTCCTCTTTCGAAGAAAATAGGTTGACTAATGTTTCCCCTATTGAATAAATGATAAGAATTCCCTGAGTGGAACTGCATCTCCCAAGTTAGTAAAGGTTTGACTTTGAGTCAAGCCTTTACTAATGTGGATTCTATCTCAAAATAGAAATAAGTACCCCAGCAGCAACAGCAGACCCAATCACACCCGCAATATTACTAGCCATTGCATAATGTAATATATGATTGTGAGGGTCGTGTTTTAAGCTTATTTCATTGGCCACTCTTGATGCCATTGGTACAGCACTTAGTCCAGTAGCTCCTACCAGCGGGTTTATTTTTTTCTTGGCAAATACATTATATAATTTTGCAGCATAGATACCTCCCGCAATAGAAATAGAAAAAGCTAAGAAACCGCCCATAATTATCAACAATGTCTTATAGTTTAGAAACGATTCTACAGTCATTGTTGCTCCTACTAAAAGGCCGAGAAAAATGGTAGCCGCATTCATAATTCCTCCTGCAGCAACTTTATGAAGTCGTTCGGTTAGAGAACCAACTTCTTTAATGAGGTTACCAAACAACAACATTCCAACCAAAGGCACAGAAGAAGGCACAGCCAATGAAACTATTGCACCTACCACAATTGGAAAAATGATTTTAGCTCGCTTAATATTTTTAATTTTTGTTTTTGCAGGGTACAGTTTGTCCTGCTCTTTCATATTAATAGTTAGTTCCTTATTGTTGGTTGTTAATGCCACCACAAAAGGTATTATTACTGGTACCAAAGCCATGTAGGAGTACGCAGCGATTGCTATTGGTCCCAACAAGTGCGGAGCTAGAATGATTGTAGTATAAATTGCAGTAGGACCATCAGCACCGCCAATTATACCTAATGCTGCTGCCTCTTTAGGCGTAAAACCAAGATAAAGCGCTGCCATAAGTACTGAGAAAATGCCAATTTGTGCTGCTCCTCCAAAAAAGGTTAATCTCAAATTTCTTAGCATCGGACCAAAATCCGTCATTGCCCCAACACCCATAAAAATGATTGGAGGCAAAAGCCCTGTTTTAATAAGCGAGTAATAAAGCAAGTTCATTATACCATAGTCTTTTGCAATTTCTATCAAGGTAAGGTGTTCGATTTGGGTATTAGTGACAACACTCATCCCCCCTCCTAGCGCATTGGCTAAAATAATACCAAAGCCAATTGGCACTAATAGAAGTGGTTCATATGCTTTTTTTATCCCCAAAAACAATACAAAAAAACCTATTGCAAGCATTAATAGAGAGCCTGGTGAGTCTATAAAACTCTGAAAAGCTGTCATTTCATATAACTGGTTGAATACTTCCATATTTACTTGAATACTACGTTTTATTGTAATTTTATAATTATTTCATCTTCTTCAATACTACTTCCATCTGTTGCACAAACTTCGACTACTGTGCCTGCTTTATCAGCAGCTATAGCATTATATACCTTCATAGCTTCGATATAACCTACAACATCACCTACCTTCACCTGATCACCAACTTTTACACCTTGTTCTCCTGCTGTTTTAGTTAACATGAAATTTCCTTCAATAGGAGCAGATATCTCTAAAAGTCTACCATTTGTTGACATCTCTTTTTGAGGTTCTTTTTCAACCTTTCCCAAAGGTTTAGTTGTTGATTCGTCATATGAAATATGAACTTGAAACTTCTCACCATTTACATCAATATTCATTGAAGTTGGTTGAGCAAAATCACCAGATGGCGATTTCACAACCGAAGCCATTGAAGAATTCGTTTTCTCTTTTCTAGCTGCTAAATCAGCCTCAAAACTCTCTTTTGCCTTACCAGATTTATAAGCTTTATACTGATCGGGATGCATAGCATACTCCATTAATTCTTCATTATCCTGCCCTAGTTCCCAACCCTGTGCCAGCATATCTGCTTTTATATCTTCAAGCGCATCTGGATATAAGTCTTGAGGCACCCCAGTATAAAATTCTTTACCCATACTGTTTGCCATTTGTACTAACTCATCATCAAGTGTTCCTGGTAATTTCCCTGACCTTCCAATAAGTAAATCCCAAGTGTTATCGTCAATCATAGACCAACGTTCTTTGCCTTTTAATACTTGCATTACATTCATTAATGCCACATTTTTCACATATTGACTATAAGGGGTTACCAATGGCGGATAACCCATTTTAGGCCAGATGTATTCCACTTCTTCAAATAGTTTAATTAGAATTTCATCTTGACTTATTGTAGGCTTATTTCGTTTGGTTAGCCATTTGTTTAAACTCTTGAGGTTGTTTTCCAGATCAGCCATCAAACTTCCCATCATACCACCTGGTAATCCTGGGCCAATAAGTAACGAGTTCATGTGCCTGTTTTTAGGGTTAATGTAGTACCCTAGAAAGTCATCAATAAAATTTTGTGTTAAAGACCGTACTTTCATATAGGCACTCATATTGATGTCTGGAACATCAAACCCAGCATCTTTTAACATAGCATGAACAGTGAGTAAATCTGCATGTCCTGTTCCCCAAGATAAAGGTTCCATGGCTACATCTATAATTTCTGCACCAGCACGTGCCACTTCTAGAATAGAAGCCACTGAAAACCCTGGTCCAGAATGACCGTGATATTGAATAAGCGTATCTGGATGTGCAGCTTTTATACCACTTACAATTTTACCTAGAGACACAGGCCTTCCTATTCCAGCCATGTCTTTAATACATATTTCCTGTGCGCCTAAATTGATAAGTTGATCAGCCAAATTGATATAATACTCTACAGTGTGTACCTCTGAATCTGTAACACATAAAGCAGCTTGCGAAACCATTCCTTCTTCATTCGCAAATTTTATAGAATTTTCTAAGTTGCGTATGTCATTTAAACCATCGAATGAACGAGAAATATCAGTCCCTTGAGCCTTTTTTACACGAAACATTAGACGCCTAACATCTGCTGGAACAGGATTCATTCTAATTCCATTTAATGCCCTTTCTAGCATTTGTGTCTGAATACCTGCATCATTAAAGGGCTGTGTCCATTCTCTTACAGCTATGTTAGGATTTTCTCCAAACAAGAGGTTGATTTGCTCAAACCCTCCACCATTTGTTTCAACTCTAGTAAAACATCCCATATCTATTATGGGTTGAGCTACTTGGTTTAATTGATCAACTCTAGGCATATATTTGCCAGAAGACTGCCACATATCTCTGTATAATAAACAAAATTTTATTGATTTGGACATAATTATATTTTTTAAAGCTTTCTAATTTTAATAATCTTTCCTTTGCCTTTTGTAAAGGCGACTACAGCAGAAGTTAAAACAGATATTTTTGTTTTATCAATCTGTTGTGTAACTATTTGTGGTACATTAGATTTCGATGATGACACCTCTTTAGCAAGTTTATTGATAATAATAATCATCAACTTTCCTCCTAAAACCACCAACCCTAATATGGAAAAAACGGTTATCATGCCTACGGTCATAATAGTAAGACCAATCTGTATTTCTTCAGTCATTAATTAATCATTTTTAACAAATTTGTGTCAAGATAAAACCGAAAGTTGATAGAAAAAAGTATATATCATGTTAATGCTTCGCATTTACTTTGCAAGAGAAACTAGTTAGCAATTATTTAAAACATCAATATAGTTACAAGCCATTTCTTGATGTTTCTTCTGAAAAATTTACCGACACTTTGTATTTACTTAATAAAATGCTGTATTTTGTCTTGTATATTTGAGTGTGTGTTTTATAATGTTATTTTAACTAACTGTAGAACAATATTTTACAATCAAATAACCAACCTAACTCGAAATAAATTATTTGGAATAAAAGCGTTGATGAATTACGTAGTTCCACGTATTTTGAATAGATTAGTGTAGTAATATATTGTACAAAATAAATATTTATTAAGAAGAGATATATGAGTACAAACTCAAATTTTAAAAAAATATTTTTATTTTCTTTTTCGTTAGCAGGTCTATTTTTTATAATAGGTTATTTATTTTGGACAAATGAATTGCAATATGTTACCCCTACAGAGAAGCCTAAAAATTATGTAGAGGTAAAGATAATGGACAAGGTTAATCTAGAAGAAGCTTTTAAATCGCCCAATAAGAAACCTTTTTTTATTCATTATTACAACCCTTATTGTCCATGCTCAAAATTTAACTATAACTATTACCAAGAACTATCTCTAAAATATCAGGATGAATTTAATATGTTTTTAGTGATTCGTGAAATGGACAAAGACGTAGTGGATGAGATTAAGAGAAAAATAAAAACAAAAGCAACCTTAATTATCGATGAAGGTGGTACAATTGCTGAGCAAACAGGAGTATACTCAACCCCACAAGCTGTTTTACTAAATTCAGATTATACGCTCTATTTTAGAGGAAACTACAACAGAACTAGGTACTGCACGGTTAAAAATTTTAATTTTGCAGAAATGGCTATGGACTCTTTATTAGCGGGTAACCCTGCTCCTGAATTCGGTTTTTTTTCCAATACAGCTTATGGTTGTTCTCTCAGTAAAGAGCGTGAGTTTCACCAAGTATTATTTTCTATAAACTAGCAATAATACCAAAACAATAAATTTTATTATGAATATTGAAAAAATTGAAAAAATAAAACTCCGTGAAAATAACGAAACGTTTTTCACGAGTGAAAAAAAGAAAATGGATAAAATCCTTTTCTATTTATTAGTGGGCTATTTATTATTCGGGTTATTTATTGCCTTTTATTATGACACTTGGTTATTAGCCGTTGGCGTTGGCGGTAGTATTTCTATAGCAATTTTTATCGCATGGAAATTATTTCCTAAGTCATCAATATATCAATATTTGGCTAGTGCATTATTTGGTATATACATGGCTCAAATGATCTATCAAATGCATGGTCTTTTTGAAATGCATTTTTTCTTTTTTGTAGGCTCCGCCATTTTAATAGGGTATCAAAATTGGAAGTTGCAAATTCCATTCGTTTTAGTTGCGGCTATTCATCATTCTATATTTGCTTATCTTCAATTTGTAAAAGGATCAGAAACCATCTTTTTCTCACAGGTAAACTGGACAACTCAAACTTTCTTTTTCCATATGGGTTTAGTATCTCTTGTAGCTGTTATTAATGGCATATGGGCATACCAAGGTGAAGAGCGTACATTTGAGATATTAAAAGTTAACGCCACATTAGAGAATAAGGAAAAGGTAGAAAATATTCTTCGTGTAGTTCAAAATTCATCGAAAGAACTTTTAGAAATTAGTGAAGAAAATATTAAAATAGGAAAATCACTTTCAGACAAAGCCACACATCAAGCATCATCACACGAAGAAATATCTTCTAGTATGGAAGAAATGACTGCCAATATTGAAACAAACACACAAAATGCCAGAGAATCTGAAAAAATATCAGTAATTACTGAGAAGAAAATGCTTGAAAGTGGTGAGACGGTAAAAAACTCTGTTGCCACGATGAAAGACATAGCTAAAAAAATCATGATTATTGATGAAATTGCTAGGCAAACGAACTTATTAGCACTAAATGCGGCAGTAGAAGCAGCTCGCGCAGGCGAACATGGAAAAGGCTTTGCAGTAGTAGCAACAGAAGTAAGAAGGTTGGCGGAAAGAAGTCAAAATGCTGCTAGTGAGATTAATAATCTATCTCAAGAAAGTCAAGAGGTAACGGAGAAATTAAGTCAAGAATTCAATGAACTTGTTCCAGATTTTCAGAAAACAATAAACTTAATTTCTGAAATTTATAATGCATCAAAAGAACAATCATCTGGAGTAGACCAAATAAATAACGCGATTAGTTTACTTAATAATGTAGCTCAGGAAAATGTTTCTGCATTTGAAAATATCTTGGTCAATGCACAAATGGTAAAAAATAAATCGGAAGAATTGGAGAACATTGTGTCTTCATAAGATTTTTAATTCCTTCTTTATTAATAGAGATTGTGGTTCAAAAAATGTCACAAAACAAACAATGTTAAGAGCCAACTTGTAATTGAGTTGGCTTTTGTAAAATTAATTTTGAAGAAGGTTATTTATTGATCGAAACAGAAAAAAATACTCAAATATCTCTTCTCATCGATATTAATAGGGCGTGTTTATTTTATTTAGTTGTCCCTTAAAATATTTACAATGAATTGATAATCAATGATATATATTAATAATTAGTTCTTTTTTCGTTGTAAAAATGACCGTATTTTGTTAAATTATAGTATAAAACATGGTCGAGTGCGTGCAAAGAAAAAACCAATAAGTCAGCATAATTTTTTAGCCTCCACATTATAAGAGCAACTCAATCCTAACAATTCTCTTCACCTTCTGACAGATCAAATGGATTGGGAGTATTTTGAGTAGGAATTCAAGGGTTTGTATTCAGATAAAGATCGTCCTGCTCACAGCATACGCTTAATGTGTTTTTTATTAATTCTAAAAGCTATTTATAGTCTATCAGATGAAGATTTGGTGGAAAATCATTGGGAAATGAACGTCTATTATCAATATTTTTCTGGGGCTGATAACCAACAATGAGGACAGCCCTGTGCAGCTAGTGATTTGGTTTTCTTCCGTAAGCGCATAGGAGAAGAAGGCGTGGAGAAAATTTTGCGACATTCGATAAACAAACATGGCAAGGGTGGAGAAGATATTCATGTAGTATGTATATCTATGAACAGCAAATAAAGGTATTGTTTAACGATGATTCATCTACCTTTTTAATTTTCTAAAATTAGAATTTGCCTGTAACCTTTAAAATAACTTTACGTTATTTTTATTTGACTATTAGTAAAATATATTTTACATTTAGTCAAATAAACTATACAATTATGAAACAAAGATTTTTATTTCCGAACAAAATGAAGCCATTTGGATGGGTATTGTTTTTTCCATCTTTGATATTAGGTATTATGAATTTGTATTCTGAGTTTGTGTTTGAGTTTTTACAGATTACTACAATTAATGATACTATATTTAAATCAAGACCACAAAACTTAACTGATGAAATTGCTTTGACAGGCACATTAATAGGATTAATGCTAATTGGATTTTCAAAGTTGAAGATAGAAGATGAATATGTTCAAAAAATAAGGCTTGACTCTCTATTATGGGCAACCTATCTTAATTTTGGATTAGTTATTTTGAGTACATTATTTGTTTATGGTGATTACTACTTCGATGTTATTGTTTACAATCTATTTACATTACCCTTATTTTTTGTGATACGATTTCACTATTATTTAGCAAGAAGATGAAAAATACAATTAAAGTAGAACGTGCTAAAAAGGATCTGACACAAGAAGGTTTAGCAGAAAAAATTAATGTTTCTCGACAAACAATTAACTCCATCGAAAAAGGAAAATATGTTCCTTCAACACTTCTGGCTATGAAGATGGCTGCAATTTTTGAAATTAATGTTAACGATATTTTTACTTTAGAAGAAGAAGATTGGAATTAATTTATCGCATAATCAATTATTGAATAAAGGTGTATTTACTCAAAAAATTAAGTGTTGAATAGGATAAATAATGACAATCTAAAAGTTAAATGTGTTGTAATAACACTATTACTGCAGCTACAAAAACTCAAAAGAATACTCTATATTTAGGCTCAACTAAAATAGACCAACTTTGAAAAAGATAATTATCATTTTTTCCGTTTTCTTATTTGTTCAATGTGCTAAGGAAAACAAAAATAAAATAGACGAAAACAAAGACACAGTACCAGCATCAGTAATGACAATTACTTTGGAAGACGCAAATCGACTTTCAGCATTACCATTACATTGTATGCAAGTAGAATACCCAAATAAACTCAATCAAACTATCGGAAGTAATGCCGATTTACAATCACCAAAGTCATTGCATCCCGCCTTTTATGGTTGCTTCGATTGGCATTCTTCTGTCCATGGACATTGGTCGCTGATAAGTCTATTGAAACAATTTCCTAACATTGAAAACAATGAACTTATCCGAACTAAGTTAGCTGAGAACATCTCTGTTGAAAATATTGAACAAGAGATCGAGTATTTTAAAGGTGTACACAACAAATCGTTTGAACGCACCTATGGGTGGGCATGGCTATTAAAATTAGCAGAAGAGCTACACACTTGGGAGGACTCTTTGGCCAGACAGTTAGAACAAAATCTACAACCATTAACCAATGTAATTGTAGAGAAATACTTGGACTTCTTACCCAAATTAAATTACCCTATTCGGGTAGGAGAACATTCCAATACTGCTTTTGGACTTACCTTCGCTTATGACTATGCTCAAACTGTTGCTGACGATTCGTTAAAAAATTTAATTATCAAGCGAGCAAAAGACTTTTATCTCAACGATATAAATTGTCCCATTTCCTGGGAGCCTAGTGGTTTCGATTTTCTTTCTCCTTGCTTGGAAGAAGCAGATATTATGAGAAGAATATTACCCAAAGAAGAGTTTAAAGTTTGGCTTCAAAGCTTTATGCCTCAATTACAATCTGTCGACTTTGTGTTAGAAACGGGAAAAGTTTCGGACAGAACAGATGGAAAATTAGTGCATTTGGATGGTGTGAATTTTAGTAGAGCCTGGTGTTTGTATGGTATTGCCAATGATTTTCCTGAGTACACACATCTCAAGAAAGTAGCAAACAAGCATATTAACTACTCCTTACCTAGTATTGTAGATGATAATTATGAGGGAACACATTGGCTAGGATCATTTGCTATTTATGCATTAAACACAGCAGGGAATGTTCAAGTGGACTAAAAACATTGGGCCTGGTGCGTTAGTGGCAGCGGCATTTATTGGGCCTGGCACGGTGACATTATGTACTATATCAGGAGTTCAATTTGGCTTCACTTTATTGTGGGCAATGGTGCTATCAATTCTGGCAACTATTATTTTACAAGAAATGGCAGCAAGAGTAGGCATCATCACTCAAAAAGGACTTGCAGCGGTAATTAAAGAACAAATCTCTTCTCCCTTGATGCGCAAATTGGCATTGCTCCTTATTTTAGGAGCGGTAGTTATCGGCAATGCCGCTTATGAAGCAGGAAATATTAGTGGCGCATCGTTGGGAATGGCAGCAATTGTTGGAAAATCATTAGCAATATATTATCCAATAATAATTGGAGGCATTGCATTTATACTATTGGGTTTGGGAAATTATAAAATCCTAGAACGAAGTTTAGTTGGTTTGGTTCTTTTAATGAGCTTTTCATTTATCATTACTGCCATTATTACAAAACCAGATATAGTTGAAATTATAAAGGGGATGTTCGTGCCAAGCATACCTGAAAATAGTGCGTTAATTATTATTGGTATCATTGGTACTACAGTAGTACCCTACAATCTTTTTTTACATGCATCATTGGTAAAAGAGAAATGGAATAAAGAAAGTGATCTTTCTTATGCCCGAAAAGATGTGATTATCTCCATTATTTTGGGAGGGATTGTATCTATGTCTATTATTATTTCTGCTGCAACAATTAAAGAAACGGGCATTCAAAGTGTTTTGGATTTAGCAAAAGGGTTAGAGCCTTTATATGGTAGTGCTGCGAAATATTTTTTAGGAATAGGATTATTTGCAGCAGGTATAACTTCGTCAATTACTGCCCCTTTGGCGGCAGCATATGTAGCTCGAAGTTGTTTTGAGTGGGAAAATTCTTTGAAGGACATAAAATTTAAATTAGTTTGGACTACAATTTTAGTTTTAGGGATTCTTTTCTCTTCCTTAAATTTTAAGCCTATTCAGATTATTACATTCGCACAAATTGCCAATGGCTTGCTACTGCCCATAGTAGCCTTATTTTTGTTATGGATAGTAAATAAAACATCTGTATTAGGAAAATATAAGAACACAATTCTCCAAAATATATTTTCTATATTCATTATTCTCATTACAATTATACTAGGAGCAAAAGGAATATTAAGTGCACTGTCATGATCGATATCAATTGCGATGTAGGTGAAGGGGTGAACAATGAGCACCTGCTCATGCCTTATATAACATCGTGTAATATAGCATGTGGTGGACATGCAGGTGATGAAAAAATGATGACCAAAGTAGTGGAACTTGCCAAAAAGCACCAAGTGAAAATTGGAGCGCATCCTTCCTATCCTGATAAAGAAAATTTTGGTAGAAAATCAATTCTACTATCAGCTAAAGAATTGAATAAAACCATCAACCACCAAATAAAAGCATTGGAAAAAGTTGCCTCTGAATTTGATATGCAACTGCACCATATAAAACCTCATGGTGCTTTATATAATGACATCGCAAAAGATAATTCACTCGCTAAAATATTTCTTGATGCCATACATAAACATCTAGAGAAGTATGTTCTTTATGTACCTTACGAATCGCAAATAGAGAAGGAAGCTTTAAGGAATAATTTTAAAATAATTTATGAGGCATTTGCCGACCGAAATTATAATGATGATTTAAACTTGGTTTCAAGAAAAGAGAGTAATGCAATTCTCACAGATGTAAATCAAATAATTGAACACATTTCACTGATCAAAGAAAAAGGGGAAGTAAGGACAATTTCTGGACAGCATTTAGAGATAAAGGCTTCCACATTCTGTGTTCATTCCGACACAAATAATTCTGTGGAAATTGTAAAGAAAATTCATGAAAAGTTTATTTGATACCTGACAGGTTGAAAACCTATAAATTAACATATAAGCCTTTAGGAAAGTCCGCTATTTTAATAGAATGGCCTCCCGAAATGAATGAACTCATTCTCAAAGATGTACTCTTATTTTATAACCGTATCCAATTGAGTAAGAAAGAAGGCATCGTTGAAACAATACAATCAATCAACTCACTTACCATTATTTATGATTTTGAATTAATTAATTTCGATGAATTAAATCTGTGGCTCAAGAGAATTTATCCTGAAATTAAAAATACTAGCTACACACAAAAAAATCACTTGTGGAAAATTCCAGTTTGTTATGACACAACTTTTGGATTAGACCTTTCCGAAATTTCGGTTAAAAACAAACTATCCATACAAGAAATTATAAGATTACATACAGGCACAGCTTATCGTATATATTCCATTGGTTTTTTACCTGGATTCCTATACTTAGGAGGGTTAGAGAAACAACTGCATATAAATCGTAAATCCAAACCAAGGTTAGAAGTACCAAAAGGAGCAGTAGGTATTGGTGGGGTACAAACTGGAATTTATCCAAAATCAAGTCCAGGAGGTTGGCAAATATTAGGAAATACTCCTATCAATTTTTTTGATATATCAAAGTCCATTCCTTGCTTCGCTAAACCAGGAGATAAAATACAGTTTATTGCTATTTCTTATCAAGAGCATGTTCATATTCAAGAGCAAGTTACAAAAGGGGTATATCTTCTAGAAAAGGAGGTACTCAATGATTAGAATTCTAAAAAAAGGTTTGCACACATCCATTCAAGATCTTGGGAGAAAAGGTTATCGCAACTATGGGATTCCCATTTCGGGAGCAATGGATAGCAATTCAGCTATTTTGAGTAATATAATATTGGGAAATAAAGAAGTTGATGCTGTAATGGAAATAACATTCCAAGGGCCAGAAATACAGTTTTTAAGTGCCACTCGAATAGCCATAACTGGAGCAATTTATAGCCCTACAAAAAACAAAAAACCTCTGGAAATGAATAAAAGCATTTCTATTCAAAAAGGGGATATTATTAATTTTGGAGCACCAAAATCTGGTGTAAGAAGTTATTTGGCAATTTCAGGAGGATTCCAAACAGAACTTGTTTATGGCAGTCGGAGTTACTATGAAGGTGTTACAAAAAAAGGTATAATCGAAAATAAAGATGAAATCCCTTTCAATTCCAGTTTTAAAGTAGGACTATCTCAATATGATGTACATAAATTATGTTATTCAAGTATTTCTAACTCTCAAACATTGAAAGTTGATAAAGGTCCAGAATTTGAGTTACTTAATAAGAATCAACAACATGACCTGTTAAGTAATACCTTTTCATTAGGCATCAATAACCGTATGGCATATCAAATACAGGAGCTTATACCCAATCAATTAAAATCAATCATTAGTTCAGCAGTATTGCCAGGTACTGTGCAACTTACTCCTTCAGGAAAAATGATTTTACTTATGAGAGACTGCCAAACCACAGGCGGTTATCCTAGAATTCTACAATTAACGGAGCAGTCTATCAATTTTTTGGCTCAAAAAATACAACATGAAAAGGTGAATTTTGAGTTAACTCCTCTTTCAGACTAAATTACCTTAAACTATCTTTAAACTTACTAATAAGTACTTGCTGAATTGGCACATTATCGATCTTACTTTCCAGCCATGAAATAATATCTAAATATAGGAATGGTCGCTGCTCATAAATATCATTTTGATAGACTAACAAACGATCCCTTAAATCTTTAAATTCTCCTTTAAGACCATGTACTGTAATTCTATTAAGTTTCTTCAGGAAAGAAAAAATTTCTTTTTGAACAGCATGTAGATCATTCATTTTACCCAAAAAATGATAAACTGACTTCACGTGATATTCCAATGACTCATCTAATCCTTCATCATAATGAGCAATAAGATTTAATATTCGAGCAAAGCAGTGAATATCCTCACGTAAAGACACATCTTTATAACCTAAAACTTTTTCCAAATACTTTATAGCTTTCAAGTTATCTCCACTACCAAAGTATATTGAAGCTATTTTGTAATAAAAAATGAGTACTCTGTGGGGATCAAGGTAATCCACATATTTTTCAAGATCTCTTTCTAATTCTGGAATAAATTTTACTCCCTCAGTAAAAGATCCTTCAAGAAAATGTTTATTTATTCTATGTGTAGCCGAGTAAAGAAACAGCAATATTTCAATGTTCTGATTTAATTTTATTGATTCATTTTTACTTACTTCATCTAATTCTTTCAACACTAAAACAAATTTTGAGTAATGTCTCAAATTAAATAGTGTTGCCAACAAGTTATGTAATCCTTTCAGGTAAAGTGTAGGCTGCAATTCAATCATACTTGCATTATTTTTGAATAAATCAACCCATTTTTGTGCATAGCGATAACTCATAACAAAGTCATGTATTATATGATTATACCATACTTGTGATTGGTATAAATATAATTTTTCGAAAAATGAAAGGTTGTCTTCTTCTACCTGAGGAAGGTTTCTTTCCATGAAAAACTTTACCCTATGATGATCCTCCTCATTCCTGATATAACCCATTTTTAGGTATAGACCATAAAGTTGCAATGCCAAATTAGAAAGTGAGTTAGAGGTTTGAATAGTACGATTAAATTCTACCGTTTGATGTACCAACTCATCTGCTCTATTACTTATACTACGAGTGATATATTGTGATTCAATTAATTTTTCAAATTCAAGAATCTGAAGAACTAAAGTGTTTTGCTTGCTCTCCATGGCTTGAATTTTTGCTTTATTAAGCAATTTCAAACTTTGTTGATAGAGACCTTTATTATATAGCACTTTAGCATAATCAATGTTTTCGCGAAGTTGAATATCAACATTATGATGAATATGGTTAAGACGAAGCGAAACAAGAATTTGTTTATACAAGTTCGCTTTCATATTTGACAATTGAGCTTTTTTTATTTCAGGTACTTTTTTAAAAATAATGCGTTCATCAAATGTCTTCATTCCATCCAGTACATCAAAAAGCCTAATGAATTTTGCCTCCTCCTTAGTGTTAGTACGATTAACAAAAAGCGTGAAATTTCTTTTCTCAGCTTTAGTTAAAGTACCTATAAGTTGAAATAAAGGGTCTTTTCTTTGGTTAGGCATTGTAATTATTTTGTGTGTATCATGTTGTTTGTCAATTACTTACAATAGTAGTCAACTATTTTTGAATTAGTACAAATCGTAAATTCAATTTTTTAATAAACATCTTTCCTAATAATATTTGATGCGTTTTACAATTTAAAAGTATGCCATTCTGGATTAAATAAACAATGAAAGACAAAAGAATACAAATATTTGATACAACTCTCCGTGATGGTGAGCAAGTTCCAGGAAGTAAGCTCAACACTTCTGAAAAACTTACCATTGCTTCTCATTTGGATGGGTTAGGAGTTGATGTTATCGAAGCTGGATTTCCAGTCTCAAGTCCTGGCGATTTTGAAGCGGTATACGAAATCTCCAAAATAGTAAAAAATGCTACGGTATGTGGTCTTACCAGAGCTGTAGAAAAAGATATTGATATTGCTGCAGACGCACTTAAATTAAGCTCTCGTCCCAGAATACATACTGGAATTGGCACATCTGAGTATCACATTAACTTCAAACTAAACAGCACTCAAGATGAGGTGAAAGAAAGAGCATTTCGGGCTGTGAAATATGCTAAACGCTATGTAGAGGATGTAGAATTTTATGCCGAAGATGCTGGAAGAACTGAAAATCAATATTTAGCTGAAGTTTGTGAGTTAGCTATAAAAGCTGGAGCTACAGTACTTAATATTCCTGATACCACTGGTTATTGTTTACCTCAACAATACGGTGAGAAAATAAAATACCTTATGGAAAATGTAAAAGGTATTGAAAAAGCAATTTTATCTACACATTGTCACAACGACCTCGGTATGGCTACCGCAAATTCTATTACTGGGGTAATGAATGGAGCTCAACAAATTGAATGTACCATAAACGGTATTGGTGAAAGAGCTGGAAATACTTCGTTGGAAGAGGTAGTAATGATTATGAGTCAACATAAGCATTTAGGTCTTGAAACAGGTGTAGTAACTAATAAATTATATAAAACAAGTCGCTTAGTATCTGAATTCATGCACATGCCTGTACAACCCAATAAAGCCATTGTAGGCTCCAATGCCTTCGCCCATTCTTCTGGTATCCATCAGGACGGAATGATAAAAAATAGATCTACATATGAGATTATCGACCCCGAGGATGTGGGGGTTGATAAATCAACTATTGTACTTACTGCTCGAAGCGGTCGTGCTGCGTTAAAATACAGGCTCAACCAACTTGGTTTTTCACTTGCTAAAAACGAAATAGATGTAGCCTATCACTTTTTTCTAAAACATGCAGACAAGAAAAAAACAATAGATAATAATGATCTAGTAAAAATTATGGATGAATGTAAAGAAAAAGCAGTATAGAAAATGGCAAAAACCTTATTTGATAAAGTTTGGGATAAACATGTTGTAAAACAAATTCCCGGAGGTGTTAATGTATTATATATCGACTTACACCTTATTCATGAAGTAACAAGTCCTCAAGCATTTGCTGAATTAGAAACTAGAAATTTACCAATATTTAGAAAAGAAAAAATGGTAGCTACAGCAGATCATAATGTGCCTACTATTAACCAACACCTTGAGATAAAGGAAGAGCTATCTAGATTTCAAGTTGAAAAATTAGGGGAAAATTGTAAAAAACATGATATAACATACTATGGACTTGGGCATGAATACCAAGGGATAGTTCATGTAATTGGTCCTGAATTAGGACTCACCTTACCTGGAAAAACTATTGTTTGTGGTGATAGTCACACCTCTACACATGGTGCTTTCGGTGCTATTGCTTTTGGTATAGGAACAAGTCAGGTAGCTCAGGTAATGGCTAGCCAATGCCTTATTCAGACCAAACCAAAAACAATGAGAATCACTGTAGATGGAAAATTGAGTAAAGGTGTTTTGTCAAAAGACATAATACTACACATAATATCTACTCTTGGTGTTGCTAGTGGTACAGGATACTTCATAGAATATGCTGGATCAGCTATTCAATCACTATCCATGGAAGGTAGAATGACCATCTGCAACATGAGTATAGAGATGGGAGCCAGAGGAGGTATGATAGCACCTGATGAAACTACTTTTGAATACATTAAAGGAAAGAAGTTTGCTCCAAATGGATCAGATTTAGATGACATTATCAAATATTGGAAGACTTTGACTACAGATAATGATGCAGTTTTTGACAAAGAGCATCACTTCGATGCGGCCGATATTTCTCCAATGCTCACATACGGAACTAACCCAGGTATGGGAGTAAAAATTGACGGTAAAATTCCTTTGGCAGCTAGTGGAGAAAATGAGAAGTCACATAAAAAGGCTTTAGATTACATGCATCTAAAGGGTGGTGATTCTCTATTAGGAAAAACAATTAACCATGTTTTCATTGGAAGTTGTACCAATTCAAGAATTGAAGACTTAAGAGAAGTTGCCAACTATGTAAAAGGAAAAAAGAAAGCAGAAAATGTAAGTGCCCTTATTGTTCCTGGGTCAAAGCAGATCGAACAAATAGCTAAAAAAGAAGGTCTAGACACCATATTTAAAGAAGCTGGGTTTAGTCTTCGTGAACCTGGGTGTTCAGCTTGTTTGGCAATGAACGAAGATAAAGTACCCAATGGTGAATATTGTGTGTCTACATCGAATCGTAACTTTGAAGGACGACAAGGCCCTGGATCTCGCACCATCCTTGCAAGTCCATTAGTAGCAGCAGCCACAGCTATAGCTGGAAAAATTATTGACGTTAGAAATAGCTAATTATAGATGGAAAAATTTAAAACAATTATATCAACTGCACTACCTCTACCTATCAACGATATTGATACGGATCAAATTATTCCTGCACGATATCTCAAAGTAACTACTAAAGATGGGTTTGGTAAATTTCTTTTTAGAGATTGGCGTTATGATAAAAAAGATCAACCGATAACAGATTTTGTACTTAACCGTCCCGAATATGATGGTAAAATATTAGTTGCAGGGAAAAATTTTGGGTGCGGAAGTAGTCGTGAACATGCAGCATGGGCTATCAGTGACTATGGTATTAAAGCAGTCGTTTCTAGTTTTTTTGCAGATATATTTAAAGAAAATGCACTAAATAATGGACTTCTTCCTGTACAGGTAAGCGAATCTTTCCTTGAAGAAATATTTAAAATTAGCGCTTCAAGTAAACCTGCAGTTTTAAAAATAGATCTTGAAAATCAAGAAATTTCACTAGAAGACACCTCCTTGAGTGAAAATTTTGAAATTAATGGATATAAAAAAGAATGCATGATCAATGGATATGATGATATTGACTATTTGTTGAGCTTGAAAAAAGAAATAGAAGACTACGAGAATAATTTATCTATTACGTATTAACACTTTAAAATGAAAAAAAATATAGCCGTTTTACCTGGAGATGGAATAGGACCAGAAGTTATCACCGAAGCTGTTAAGGTGCTTTCTGCAATTGGAGAAAAATATCAACACGAATTTATATTTAATTATGGGGATATTGGTGCTTCAGCTATTGATAAATCTGGAGTACCTTTGCCAGATGAAACTATTAAACTGTGCCAACAAGCTGATTCTATATTATTCGGAGCAATAGGTGATCCTAAATATGACAATAATCCTAATGCTAATATACGACCTGAGCAGGGACTATTAGCACTACGCAAAACACTCGGGCTTTTTGCTAACATTAGACCCGTTGCTGTTTATGAAAGTCTGATACATCGATCTCCTCTTAAAGAAGAAATTATCCGAAATACTGATTTAGTAATTTTTCGTGAATTAACGGGTGGAATTTATTTTGGTAAGAAAGGCAAAGATGAGAACGGGTCTTATGACCATTGTGTATATACAGCTGAAGAAATTGATCGTATTACAATAATGGCATTTAAAGCTGCGGCAACCCGAAAGAAAAAGATCACATTGGTAGATAAGGCCAATGTACTAGAAACTTCTCGATTATGGCGTGAACGCGTGCAAACAATAGCTGCATCCTATCCAGAAATCACCTTAGAACTCATGTTTGTTGATAATGCTGCCATGCAGATTATTCAGAACCCAAGTAGTTTTGATGTTATCCTAACTGAAAATATGTTTGGAGATATATTATCAGATGCTGCAAGTGTGATACCTGGATCAATGGGGTTATTACCTTCCGCTTCTGTTGGAAAAGACACTTCACTATTCGAACCAATTCATGGGTCTTACCCACAAGCTGCAGGAAAAAACATTGCAAACCCACTAGCAACAATCCTTTCTGCTGCAATGATGTTAGAGTCATTTGAGCTATTCAATGAAGCTCAAGAAATTGTAGAAATGGTGAATCAATCTCTGAAAGTAGGGTCTGTAACTTCTGATATTAATTCAGAGAGTGGACTAGGTACTAGTGATGTGGGTAATTACATTGCCGAAAGTATTTTACAAAGCTCCCAAAAGGAGGTAAATGCCTAAAATATTACAACTAGGATAAATACTATTAATTAGTTAATACTGTTTGTTTGTTTAAAGATAAGTCCTAATACTCTATTTATTAGGACTTTCTTTTTTATATACAAATTACTAACCTCGACTAGTTTGTATTAATTTCTTTTTGAAGGATTTTAAGTAATACTGGCAAGCTTAAAAATTTACTTGGCAGTGTAACTATTACAAACGATGGGATATTTTTTAATATTGTTATGAGTTTGTTTTTTAATTGCTCTTTTTCATGAGTCTCTAATCCTTCGTTATTTAGTTTTCTCAGTAAGTAAGCAACTTCTTTATTACTTTTTAATTGATTTGCTATTCGACTTTTATTACGATCCGTGATTCGGGCTACTCTGCTAATAAATTCATCACTTACAGATTCAAAATCTTTTTTATTTTGGAGATAATCCAGCTCTTGCCAATGCTCAAGTACAAAACCCTCAATGGCAATCATGCTATTTTCAAAGTCATCATTCGAGAACCCAAGTAATTGCCTGAATTTTTCTAAAAATTCTCTTTCAGAATCCTCTACGCGTTTATCAATCCAAATTACTAATATTGCAAGTTCAAGGAAATATTTTCTTAATATCCATGAATTTGTGGCTGGCAAAACCACTTCTTCCAAGTCTACCCCTTCTTCAAGGTATCGATATGCTTGTGCTTTTTTCACAGAACTCAAATCCGAAGAATTAATAAAATATTCGAATAATCTTCGTTCTTCTGTTTCTATATGATTATTAGCATGTGATGCCGCAGCCAATACTTTTACCACCGAAAACCTAAGATCTTCCTTTTCCTGTCTAAAATATTCTGCTACTACATTTTCGGAATTTGTGTGTACCCATTGACCAAAAACAAAAATATCGAGGAACAATAAGCTGTTCTGAAAAAAATTATCCCAAAATTCACCACTTACTGGCTTTTGTTTTCCAATTCGTTTGTCAATAATTTTTTCAGCAACTTCTAAAGGAGACTTTTTCTTTCCAAAAAATGATTTTGTAGATGTAGATATTTCAGGATAGATTTCGTTATAAAAACGACTAATCCCTGAAGTGGTTTCTACAATCATTTCGGAAAAATCCTCAGCACTATTTATGTTTTTTTCATGAAACAAAAACGAACTATTAATAAAACTTTCTGCCAATAAAACCTTTAATTTGCTTTCATCATCCCAATCCAATTGTTCCTCTTCTCCTATTCCAGACAGGTTTATAGGCTGCCCGTACATCAGACCAGAAGGCTGAACAATACTGTATAAGGATTCATCAGGGTGTCTTCCTATTTTAGAGACATCTTCTCCTCCGTGTTTTAAAAATTGATCTTTTCTTACGTCTAAATATTCTTTGAGCCAACCTTTTTGTCTTGGATTTACCATCATAGAATGTAATAAGTCGACCCAAAATATATATATTTTATGAGAATTTCACTATTACTTGTATTTGAAACAACAACATTGGTCGATAAATTGCGTATTTATTGGTTTGGTTGTTCCAATTTTTGAATAGACCTCTCTACTTTTTCGCGTAATTCCTGCTTATACAACACTAGATTACTGGCTATTTTTGTATCAAAAGTACCTACTATTTGAGCAGCTAAAATCCCTGCATTTTTAGCACCGTCAAGTGCTACAGTAGCTACAGGAACTCCACCTGGCATTTGTAATATTGAAAGTACAGAATCCCATCCATCTATTGAATTGCTGGATTTTACGGGAACACCAATTACTGGTAATGTGGTAAGTGATGCTACCATACCTGGTAGATGTGCTGCTCCTCCTGCTCCAGCGATAATTACTTTTAAACCTCTCTCTTTTGCACTTTCTGCATATTCAACCATACGGTGAGGTGTTCTATGGGCTGAAACAATGGTAGTCTCAAAGGATACTCCTAACTCACTAAGTACTTCTGATGCTTGTGACATGATTTTTAAATCGGATTCACTACCCATTATTATTCCTATTAATGGCTTACTCATGCTTTTACTTTTAATGTTTGCTTTACAAAATTCACTTTATTTTTTAATTTATTAGCATCTTTATCTACAATAGTTACATGTCCCATTTTTCGAAATGGCTTAGTTATTTTTTTACCATATAAATGGACATGCACACCTTCTTTACTCAAAATGTCATCCATTCCCTCATATTTGGCTATTCCTTTATTTCCATCATGCCCCAATATGTTTACCATTGCAGCTGGTATTAATTGCTGTGTTTTACCAAGTGGCCATCCTAACACAGCCCTCAAATGCTGTTCGTATTGAGAAGTTATATTCCCCTCTATAGTTTGATGACCACTATTATGCGGACGTGGAGCCACTTCATTTACCAATACTTCACCTTTTTTATCCACAAACATCTCTACTGCCAAAATTCCTATCATATCTAATTTTTCAATTACATCAATCGCTATTTTCTCCGCTTTTTTTGATATCTCTGGAGTAACATTTGCTGGAGAAAACAAATATTCAACAAGATTATGTTCAGGGTGAAAAACTAACTCTACAACAGGGTAGGTGACTACTTCCCCAGAAATTGTTCGGGCAACAATTACAGCTATTTCTTTTTCAAAATCTATTAGCTTTTCAAGAATTCCAGGTTTGTCAAAAGCCTTTTCCAAATCGGATGATGACCTTAGCATCTGGACTCCTCTTCCATCATAGCCCTCTTTTCCTAATTTATTAACTGCAGGTAAAAACTGTTTATTATCCAAAACTTCTTGTTTACTGCTAGTCAATATAAACTCAGCGGTTGGAATGTTATTGGTTTTATAAAATTGTTTTTGTGTTCTCTTATCTTGAATCAATTCAATAACTTCTGGTTGAGGAAATACTTTTTTTCCTTCGCTTTTTAATTTTTTGAGTGCTTCTATGTTTACATTCTCAATTTCAATAGTAATAACATCACAATCCTTTCCAAATTGATAGACTGTATCAAAATCAGTTAGACTACCTACCTGAAATTTTTTCACAACTCCATTGCAAGGTGCATCAGGGTCTGGATCAAGAATATGAACATCTAGGTTAAAATCAATAGCTGATTGAACAAGCATACGACCAAGTTGACCGCCTCCTAAAACGCCTAGTTTGATGTTTTGATTAAAGTTTGATAACATGAAAAAGTATAATTAAATTTTTGTCGCAAGTTAATCAAACATTACAACTCTTCCACTGAAATTATTTCATCTCCTATTTCTAATTCATGAACAATGTCCATTCCCTCATATACTCGAGCAAATATAGTATATCGACCATCGAGATGTGGAGTTGGTGAATGTGTTATAAACCATTGTGTACCTTCTGTATCTTTACCAGCCGATGCCATACCGATATACCCTTCGCTATATTTTATAGGAGCAAATTCTGAACGGATAGAATAGTCCTCACCTCCCCAACCATCACCACGATTACAACCACCTTGAGCTACAAAATTAGGAACTACACGATGAAATTTTTTTCCATTATAATATCCTTTCCTTACTAATTCAATGAAGTTGGCAACTGACCCTGGAGCATCTTCAACTAACATCTCCATTATTATACTTCCTTTTTCTGTATTAATCCTCATTTTATGCCGAGAAGGAATAGTTTTTACCAGTTCCCAGTTGATTGGATGATTATATTTGTTTTTAACTGGCTTTACTGAATCATTCTCTTCGAAAAAATCAATAGCAGCTTGTAATGTCTGCATTCCTTCATTGTCTTTGGGTAATTCAAGTTTATTTTTTGCCTGATATAAGAAATCTACTGTATCATACAAAGATCTATAATTATAATCAGGATTGCTTATTGTAGAAGTTGCAACACCTATCATTGCCAAGTCACCTGATAAAATAGCTTGTTTAAAAACATCGGCTAATGGAAGTGATAATTCGTCTGGAAAATCATTAGCTGCTCTTAAATTAGCTAAGGCATTGATCCCTGAAGTACTTATTACTTTGGCTTTTTCAGAAAAAGTTTCAGTAACAATAAATTCATATGCTAAAAAGGAATTGCTTAACATCGTTAACAATTCTGCCTTCTCATAATTATTAGTTGATTCTAAATATTTCGATTTTATCTTTTCGATAAACTGTTCGTCTTGAAAATTAATTTTTAATGCTGCCCCTAACAATTGCGATCGTACTCGCCAATTTTCTATGCTATCAGCTACAAGAACAAGCCGTTTAGTTATTGATTCATGTCCCCTATTTTTCAATAATGTAGCAGCAGTAATTGCTACATTTACATTTTCATCAAACAAAGCACTAAATGCTACTTCTTGAAAATCGACAAGCTCATAACTATTCATAGCTCTTAATGCATTTATTCGAACACGATAATCGTGATCTTTTACAATTGATTTAGAAATGGCTTGAATAGTTTTATCACTTTTATCATTTCGAAGTGCATTAGCCGATGCCATACGTACAAAAGGGGATTTGTCGTATATCGCAGAACCTATTATACTGTCCAAATGGTTTGAAATATTGATATTTCTAGTACGAGATAAGAAATGTGCTGCTGCAAACCTTGTCTCAAAAGTATATTCTGGATAAAGTAAATTAGCAGCAATATTGACCAATGTATCGTTGTACACTCCTCTAACTCCTATTCGATATATTCCCCAAGAGTACCCCTCTAACTCCAAAGGATCATCAATTTGAGCCAATGTGAAGTATTCTAGTTTTTCTTTCGTTATGCATTTACCCAATGCCTCCCACAGCACTTTGCGAACCGCTACAGAATCCTCAATATCTAATTGATTTTTGAGTTTTTTACTCGCCTCCTCATGGTACATTTGCCCTAGTGCATAGGCGCAAAATTTTCGTACTTTTACGTCTTTATCATTAAGGAGCTCACTTAACTTTTCAATACTAGTCGAGTCTTGTATTGATGCAAATGCTTCGGCTGCTGCAGCTCGATAAATCGGGTTTTCATCTGAAAAAAATACCACTAGATTTTCGGAATCTCTTTTGTCCTGATACTCTTCAATTTGAACTAATACAGGATCGGAAAAATGATTTAAAGAATCACTAACACCTTCGTTTTTGGTCTGGCAGGAAACAATTACCGCAATCACTAAAATTAATACTATGTTTTTCATGTATTCCAGTTTTTCATCTCATTTAGTATAATCTTGAGGTTATTGATATTACAAAATATAATCAACTTTACAAAAATCGGTTTTTGTGGGATTTTCTGTTATTGTCATCTAGCATATGATTTTGTATTTAAGAAGCAGGAAATGCCTTGTCTTCAATATAAAATGTGACTATACCTTCCCGTCACCATTATTCTTATGATAGTAATTCAACTTAGACATGAGAATAAAAAACAGAATCACTCCAGAAATTAACAGTAGCACAATGGCTGATATAGCTTTTTTACTACTAATCTTCTTTTTAGTTACAACAACAATTATAAACGATAAAGGTATTTTGCTTTTACTCCCTCCTAACAATCCAGATAAACCAATTGTCGAAATTCATGATAGAAATTTATTTAAAATCCAGATTAATTCAGCTGATAACCTTTTGATAAATGATGAACCTAATTCTGACTTGGGAAAAATGCGAAAAGACATTAAAGCATTTATTTTAAATCATGGTGAGGATATCAAATCCTCTATATCTCCAAAAGAGGCTGTAGTATCTTTAAAAACTAACAGAGGAACAAGCTATGCTAAATTTATTGAAGTATTAAATGCTGTACAAGGAGCATACTACGATATTTATGCTGCTAATATAAATCTATCCAATGATGCATTTAGAAATTTAGATCGCACTAAACCAGAAGATTTAAAATTGATTAATAAAGCAAAAAATGGAATTCCTATGAACATCTCTATTGCCGAACCGAGTAATTCGATTCTATAAAACTTATTTTTCAAGCCAAAAAATCTCTAAAAAAGTAATGATAAATGGAATTGACAATAACAACCCATCAAATCGATCCAAAAAACCTCCATGACCAGGGATAGCTGTACCAGAATCCTTAATAGACATACTTCTTTTAAACAGCGATTCAACAAGATCACCATAAGTACCACATACCGTCATTATTACTCCAGCCATTATCCATTGATAAGGGTTAAGGTCATGAAAGTATAATGATAAACCGTAAGCCATAGCTATCGCCAAAAACAACCCTCCAATAAAACCTTCCCATGTTTTTTTAGGAGATATTCTTTCAAAAAGTTTACGTCTACCAAAATAAGTGCCGGCAAAATAAGCCCCTGTGTCACTCGCCCAAAGCATGAGTAAAAGACCTAAAACAATTTCATAACTGTAATGTCCAAGGCTAAAGGCCGAAACATTCAGTAACGAAAAAGGAATGGCCACATAGATAATCCCTAAAAAGGTAATGCCAATATTTACAAAAGGATTAGAATCTGATTTCTTATAGAGTTTGATTAGGAATATCCCAAAGACAATAGGAAATACAAGAAAATAATATTGATAACCTAAAATGTCTTTTTCCTCCAAAAAAGAAATCGTAAAGATAAGCAATCCAGATACAGTGCCGTACCATTTTAGAGGAACCATACCATCAAGTCCTGTTAATTTATAAAACTCAAGCTGAGTGGCCATGCACAACAAAAAGAAAACAACAAAATAAGCCCAATCACTGTATCCCACAGCTGCAATAATAATGAATACCCCAACTAACCCTGCAATTACTCGCTGGGTAAGGTTGTTGTACTTATTCAAAGCGGATGTCATCATCTATTATTTTTTTTGCTTTAAGTATGTTATCTATCTCAACTTGTAGCTCGAAAAAACCAAAATTATTAAAAGCTGAGTTTTTATTATTGACAATAACTGAATTAATTCCATTTTCTGAAAGAACTGCCTTGACAATTTCTACACGATGTTGTAACTGATCACTAAAAATTTTCTCCCACTTACTCATGAAACGGAATTGGTAGCTATATTTAATTTCCTAAAATAATAGATTAACCCAAAGGATACTACTCCTGAAACAGCAAAAGTTGAAAATGGCACTGATTCTAAATTTTCCATGTCCAATACATTAGTTTCAAAATAGTCGAGTTCATATAAATACATCATTAATATCATAAACCCATTGTTAGCCATATGAGCTACAATGGGTATAATTAAGTTTCCAGACCAGTAATATAAATATCCAAATAATGCACCAAGTAACATTCGTGGAATAAATCCAAAAAACTGCAAATGAATAGCACTAAACATAATTGCTGAAGCCCATATAGCTATATGAATGTTATTATATGCTTTATGAAAATACTTTTGTAGAAAACCTCGGAAAACAAGTTCTTCACCAATGCCAGGAACAACAGCAATAACGATAAAGGCTAAAATAAAAATACCAGTAGATTCAAATTCTGTTAGATATTTGGTCATTTCCATAGCTCTGCTTTCCATATCACGAGCGTAGGTTTCAAAGGCTGAGAATATTTCTGGGAAATGAACATTTGCATTCCATTCAACAAACCAAGAGTTAAACCCTGTGAAAGTAATGGCAATTATAGCACTTAGTGCTATTAAAAGCGCAGATGTTTTTTTAATAAAAAATTGATTTATCCTCTTTTTTTCATAAATAATCATGAACAATACTGGTACTACAATAAAACCAATAATAGCAGATACTCCTTGTATGACATAAGCAGAAATTTTAAAACTTTTATTAGAGGTCATGTTATTCATGATATCCATATACTCTGTCATGGAACCATTAAAAAACAAAAAACCAACTAACAGGCCTATGCCTCCTCCTACTACAGTAGCACCTATAAAAGAAAAAAACAAAATTAGAAAAGCTGATAAATAAGGGTTTTTTCCAGTACTCAGTTCTAATCCATCATCAAAATTATTCATAGTTAGCTTTCTTTTTAATTAATTTTTCAAACGACTGTGTTTGATTAACTTTGTATCAAAACGATAAATATACGCTTTTGGTAAAGATTGGTAACGTAGAACTTGAAGAATTTCCTATACTTCTCGCTCCAATGGAAGATGTTAGTGACCCTCCTTTCAGAGCAGTTTGCAAAGAAAATGGTGCTGATTTAATGTATACGGAATTTATTTCAGCAGAGGGCTTAATTCGTGATGCTGCTAAAAGCATACAAAAATTAGACATCTATGATTATGAACGCCCTATAGGAATCCAAATTTTTGGAGATAAAATAGAGTCAATGCGAGAGGCGGCAGCTATAGCCGAAAAAGCTCAACCCGAAATTATTGATATAAACTATGGCTGCCCCGTAAAAAAAGTAGCTTGTAAGGGAGCGGGAGCTGGCATATTGCTCGACCTTCCAAAAATGCAAAAAATGACTGCCGAAATAGTGAAGCAAGTTTCATTACCCGTGACCGTAAAAACAAGATTAGGATGGGATGAGAACACTATTAAAATTGTTGAAGTAGCTAAAAGATTACAAGATGTAGGTATTCAGGCATTGTCTATACATGGGAGAACACGAAAACAAATGTATAAAGGTGAAGCTGACTGGAATCCAATTGCTGAGGTAAAAAATCATCCCGACATTCATATCCCTATTTTTGGCAATGGAGATATTGATAGCCCTGAAAAAGCCCTAGAATATAAAAATAAATATGGCGTTGACGGTATTATGATAGGAAGGGCAGCCATAGGTTACCCATGGATTTTTAATGAAATAAAACATTACCTAAAAACGGGAGAAAAGCTGCCTATTCCCACCATTACAGACCGAGTTGAGGTTACTAAAAAACACTTATCTTTTTCTGTAGAATGGAAAGGTGAGCGTAAAGGACTTTTCGAAATGCGCAGACACTACACCAACTATTTTAGGGGTACTCCTAATTTCAAACCCTACCGCACCAAACTGGTAGAACTAGAAACCTATGATGAAATTATTAATGTACTTAACCAAATTGAAGATGAATTTACAGGAGTGTTTACTGAAGTTTAAGTATTAAATCATCTTAAAAAATACATTTCTATGGATCACTTCCTTATAAGTGCCATACCAGTAAAAGTGATTATTCCGTTCAATAGCAGTACTGTATAACCCAAATCAAAACCAAACCATAGCACTGAATTGGAGCTAATAAAGTAAGAAGTTACACAAGAAAAAACAGCGATAGCTGGCATCCATTTGTCATTAGTTTTCCACTTAGTGAATAGACCAAAAGCAAACATCCCTAATAAAGGGCCATAGGTATAACCTGCAATGGTAAAGACCAAATGTATTACGCTTTCATTATTTATAGCTCTGAAAAGCAAAATTATAAATACTAAAAAAATAGAGACAATAAGGTTGATCCTTTTCCTTACTTTAATTTTTTCTTCTTCTGTTTTAAATTCGTCTATAATAAAATCTTTATAAAAAGCTGTAGTTAGTGAAGCTAGAGCAGAATCAGCAGAAGAAAAAGCCGCAGAAGCTATTCCAAGCAAGAATAAAAAGCCTGCTAAACCCCCAAGGTGATGCATTGACAACATTGAGAATATGGTATCAGTATCAACAAATTTTCCTGATTGTGATGCAGAAAGAACAATCCCTTCATTTTCTATATACATGTATAACAAAACCCCTAAGGATAGAAATAGAAGGTTTGTCACAACCAATATGAGACTATATAAACTAATATTCTTTTGTGCATCTTTCAAATTTCTACATGTCAGACTTTTCTGCATCTCATTTTGATCTAGCCCATTCATAGCAATAGCTACCAGTACTCCAGTTATAAATTGTTTATAGAAATATTTTTCATGATGCCAGTCCCAGTTGAATACAGTAGAATATTTGTGACTAGATATCGCACCTCCTAGATCAAAAAATGAAATGCCAAGTGCATTTACAATAATGAGTAAAACTCCTATAACCGCTGTTAACATTACTGTAGTTTGAAAAATATCTGTCCATACAATGGTTTTAATACCTGCCTTTTTGGTATAAATCCAAATCATTACCAAAATGATGATTACAGTAAATGCAAAAGGAATTTGGAAATGATCAAATAGGGTTAGTTGTAATACTTCAGCAACTACAAATAGTCGTAAAGAAGCACCTATCGACTGTGACAAAAGGAAAAACAATGAGCCTGTCTTATGAGAATAATTTCCAATTCTTTGTCCCAAATAACCATATATAGAAACTAAATTTAATCTGTAATATAAGGGGAGTAACACTCCTGAAATAACCCCATAACCCACTAAGTACCCTAGTACCAATTGAAAATAGTAGAAGTTTTCATTACCCACCATACCTGGCACTGAAATGAAAGTAATTCCCGAAAGAGAAGAACCAATCATACCAAATGCGACAATATACCATGGAGAACTTCTATTAGCGGTAAAATAAGTTTCCGCATCAGTTTTGCGAGAAGTAAAATGCGATATCAATAATAAAATTCCGAAATAGCCGCAAAGAATAAGTAAAACAAGAATAGGATTCACAGTGTGTTATTAAAAAATGTGTTCTAAAAAATAAAAGATCGCAATATCCGATGCTTTTATTTTTTATACAATAGTTTTAAGACGGCATTTAATCAATGCTAAAAACATGAGGTCACACACCGCAATATTTTAAATGAAAAAAGTATGACAACAACTCCTAATTTACCCATCACTAGGCTTAACTCTACCGAGGATATTGAAATTTGTACGAAAATTTTTTCGAATTCAGAACCTTGGATTACACTAGGAATGGACTCAGAACTCTTTATTAAAATACTATCTGACCCTCTCAACGAGGTCTATGTATTGAAGGTTGAGAAAGAAATTGCTGGAGTGGTCGTATTACAAATGCAGGGACCTTTTCCTGGATATGTAAAAGCAATTGTAATTGATGGTAAATGGAAAGGAAAGGGGTATGGTCGTTTGTTATTGGAATTTTCTGAACAGCGAGTATTTAAAGAAAGCCCTAACGTATTTTTATGTGTATCTTCCTTTAATGACAAAGCGCAGCCTTTTTACCAAAAAATGGGGTATCAAAAGATTGGTGTAATAGAGAACTATTTAATTTCAGGTTTGTCGGAGATATTGATGCGAAAAACCAAAGGGCCTGTTTTTGGCTATAATCAGACAGACACAAACTGATAAAGTAGACCCACCTGTTTACGTAAAAATAAGAGCTAGTAAAAACAACACTCCTACAGTATTCTTTAAATTCATTTACCAATTTTTGGTTCAATGGTTCAGATTGTATCCGAATTCCATAACTTTGCGAACTATGTCAAAAGCTGTTTTATTACCTGAACAAGAGCTGGATGAACTCGACCCAAAGGAGTACATCATCATAAAAAGGGCAAGGGTGAATAACCTTAAGAATTTGAGTGTTGCGATTCCCCGAAATAAGCTGGTAGTAATTACTGGCTTATCAGGGTCTGGAAAGTCTTCTCTTGCTTTCGATACATTGTTTGCCGAAGGTCAAAGGATGTATGTGGAAAGCTTAAGTTCTTATGCAAGGCAGTTTTTGGGAAAAATGGAAAAACCTGAAGTAGATTATATTAGAGGGGTATCTCCAGCAATAGCCATTGAACAAAAAGTAAATACACGTAATCCTAGATCTACGGTAGGAACAACTACAGAAATTTATGATTACTTAAAGTTGTTGTTTGCGCGTATTGGTAAGACGTATTCTCCGATAAGCGGAAAACAAGTAACTAGTGATAGCATTAGTGATGTTGTAGATTTCATTCTAACACATGAAGACGGAATCAAATTAATGATTAGTAGTCCGTTTTTATTGCATGAGGAGCGAACATTAGAACAAGAGTTGAATGTGTTGTTAGGAAAAGGGTATACACGCCTGATAATAAATGGACAAGTCATGTTCATTGAGGAGGCACAGGAAAATTTGGCCGCTCTTAAAAATAAGAAAATAGAAATACTGATTGATAGAGCTGTAGTTGGACACGATGAAGATACACAGTTCCGATTATCTGACTCTGTTCAAACAGCTTATTTTGAAGGGGATGGAGAATGTTCAGTTCATTTAGTTGGAAAGGGAATAAAATCGTTCTCAGATCGGTTTGAAGAAGATGAAATCTTATTCGAACACCCTTCAATCAACTTTTTTAGTTTCAACAACCCTTATGGTGCATGCAGAAGATGCGAAGGGTTTGGTAAGATATTAGGAATAGATGAAGATCTAGTGATTGCCGATAAAAATTTATCGATATATGAAGGTGCCATTGTGCCTTGGAGAACCGAAACAATGAAAAAATGGGCGCAGCCATTAATTGAGAAAGGTATTCATTTTGATTTCCCTATACATCGGCCAATAGCTGAGTTGACAGAAAAAGAAAAAGCCCTGTTATGGACAGGCAATGAACATTTTAAAGGGCTAAATGATTTTTTTAAATTTTTAGAATCTAAAGCACATAAAATACAATATCGAGTTATGCTTTCTCGCTATCGCGGACGAACGGTTTGCCCTGATTGTAGAGGAACAAAACTTAGAAAAGATGCTTCTTACGTTAAAATTAATAATCATTCTATTACCGATTTGGTACTATTGCCTGTAACTAAAGCAGCCGATTTTTTTAACCAGTTAAAGCTAGATGAATTTGATGTAAAAGTAGCAGATCGTTTATTAAAAGAAATTAGGTCTAGACTATCCTAT
>Ga0224506_10000544_pt1 | contig 31305 bp, 29 predicted proteins | sample SF_Jan12_sed_USG_2_FD_169108 | JGI IMG/M metagenome (GOLD analysis project Ga0224506, IMG submission 169108) | Sediment microbial communities from San Francisco Bay, California, United States - SF_Jan12_sed_USGS_8_1 | ecosystem: Environmental > Aquatic > Marine > Sediment | place: USA... | reverse complement strand
AGGATGTATTAAAGTCAGGTTTTGCACGAGACATGGTTTTGCTTAAAACGGTTGGGATTAATCCGGTTGTAGTTCATGGCGGTGGACCGCAAATAGGAAAATTGTTGGAAAAGCTTTCTATTCCTTCTGAGTTTGTAGATGGCATGCGTGTCACGAATACTGAAACTATGGATGTTGTTGAGATGGTTTTGGGTGGTCTGGTCAATAAAGATATCGTTAACCTGATTAACCAGCATGGCGGTAAGGCCGTAGGTTTAACAGGAAAAGACGGACAATTTATTAAAGCTTCAAAAATGAAAATTAAAAAGATGAGCCCTGATTTGATGAGCTCGGAAATTATTGATATTGGGCATGTCGGAGAAGTTGCCAGTATTAATCCTGAAGTTTTAAATATGTTACTACAGGGTGATATTATTCCGGTTATTGCACCTATAGGCGTTGGTGAAAAAGGCGAAAGTTATAATATTAATGCCGACCTGGTTGCTGGTAAAATTGCAGAGACTCTGGGAGCAGAAAAGCTTATTCTACTGACAAATATCGCAGGATTAACCAATAAAAATGGAGATGTTCTGACGGGTCTTTCTTCAGATCAGGTCGATGGGTTGATTAGCGATGGCACAATTTATGGTGGTATGTTGCCTAAGGTACAGTGTGCTCTTGATGCGGTAGAAAATGGTGTCAATAGTGCACATATAATTGATGGACGTGTTCGGCATTCGACATTATTAGAAGTATTTTCTGATGACGGTGTGGGAACTCTGATTACAAATCGGACTAATTAGAAATATGACAACTAAAAAATCAGGTCAGCGTAAGCAGCAAATTTTACAAGCATTAGCCCATATGTTGGAAGTCAATCCAGGGCATCGTATTACTACTGCAAAGCTGGCTGAGGAAGTAGGTGTATCAGAAGCTGCGCTTTATAGACATTTTCCTTCCAAACGAAAAATGTTTGAAGCCCTTATACAGTTTATAGAAGAGACGTTGTTTAGTCGTATTAATCGCATTATGGACAGTGAGAAAAGCACGGAAGTTCGTTGTGATACTACTATCCTTTTGTTGTTAACCTTTGCTGAAATGAATCCAGGGATGAGCCGTATCCTGATAGGAGATGCTTTAGCCGGTGAAGATGATGCATTAAGGGTGAGGGTTTATCAGCTATTTGAGAGAATTGAATTACAGTTGAAACAGATTCTTAGAGAGTCAGGTGTGAGAGAGGGCGGTGAATTGGGTATCGAGATTAATCTGGGGGCTAATCTATTATTATCTGTTGCTGAGGGTCGAATTAATCAATATGTCCGTAGTGAATTTGAACGTAAGCCGACAGAAGGCTGGAGTCAGCAGTGGTCGGCTTTAAAAGTTGGTTTGTTTAACTGATTTAATCTTTTTGATGGACCATTTTTAATCGTGAAATAAAATTTATCAAACGTTTTGCCAATAAGGGGAAAACGCCCAGTAGAACGAATGACAAAATTATTCTGAAAGATAAAATATCACTGACAGAGGTTAGTGTTGCTAATTGAGTCCCTGCATTTACGTATACAATAGTACCTGCCAGCATACCAAAGTAGCTGACCCATAAAAATGTCCAGGCTCTGATTGTCGTCATCGCCATAGCGATATTGATCAGAAAAAATGGAAAAAGCGGGATAAGCCGCAATGTGAATAGGTAGTAGGCTCCTTCCCTTTCGATACCCTTGTTAATCTCATCCAGCCTATTGCCCACGACCCGTTCCAGTTTGTTTCTGAACAGGTATCTTGCAATAAGAAATGCACAGGTTGAACCTATGGTTGCAGAAAAAGACACCAACAGTGTTCCCAGAGATAAGCCAAACAGTGCTCCGCCTGCGAGTGTGAAGAAAATTGCGCCTGGCAGGTTAATCGCCGTGAATACAACATAACTTAGGGTGTAAATGGCCACACTTAGAGCCATGTGATCATTAACATAGGTGTTTAAAAATTGATGATTTTGTTTGAGATTGTCTAGCGTCAGATGTTGTTGGATATCAAAAGAAAAAAATACAACCGCAATAGATAAAATTAAAAATACTAATACTATTTTTTTCATTCCGTTGCCTCATTGATTGTCCAGTCGTATTGAAATTTCATGTTATTCAACTCTTGGTTGCTAATGGTATCGTCAAGATACAGGTTTAAATGAGAGACTAAGTCTTCAGTTGTGTTGCCAAAGTCGTCTTCATACCACTCATAGATTTTGGAGAGTCTAGCCCCGGATTTGTGAACCTTAAACCCTTTATCTGAATTAATAAAGTCGGATGCAGCCTGTTGAAGCAATTGCTCGGCATTTGTACCGGTGAATGCCCTGGGTTGTAAGTTCGGGCAACCCATAGAAGCGCAATTTAGCGCGTAATGAATTCTGGGGTCCTGATAAATAGGTCTCAATATCCCGTGTTCAATATCATTGAGGCTTAGCCAATACCCGGAAATTTCAATGATTTTGTTTTTCCATGGACCGGGTGAGAACCATGAGGAGCGTATGTCGAGTATGCTTTTTACCGGGTAGTGATCTAAAACAGTAATGATCGTTAGTGCATTGTATAAATTGATCCAATAGGCCATTTGTTCTTTGCGGTTAAGGGATCCGGGGTCTATGTTTGCCAATGTTTTGGTATATAAAACCAACGAGTTTTTGTCTGCTTTGTTAACCTTATTGTAACGAACTAATTGCTGTTGTTCTGACTGGACCAAATACTTGTCTAAAAATGTCTGCCAGCGTTGGTGATCTATTGATTGAACCGAATTAGAGTTCTCGGCTGCCCAATAAGGTAATAAAATGGGGGATGGAGCTGCCATTAATAGAATAGAGTGCAACAATAATAGTGAATACGCCAGGATTTTCAACATCAGATTAGGCCTCAAGCAGAATATGCTATTAAGACCCCTGATATCATATAAAGTTCCTGACGTAGAAGTTCGAGTTATTGGGTTAGTTCCGTTACCCTGATTTTATCGAGTTCAAACATGAAAATATCTTCCTGGCGACGTTTTTTAACCTGTTCGATATCAGAATTTATAGTTTCAATTTCTGCTTGCACGACTGCTATTCTGGCGAGAATCTCGGGAGTTACCGGTTTACCGACCCGCTCAAGATCAGCAGCTTCAGATTGAATGTCGGCTAATTCTGAACGCTTGATGGCCATCTGATTCTTTTTCAAGCTAATTTCAACGTCCAGCCTGCTGGTCCATGCCAACATGGCACGATCGACATCATCAGGAGATCGATACAGTTTTAATAATTCTTTATCTCTGGCTTCCTGGATAGCAACCCTTTGTTGTTCGGCTCTGGCTGCAGCTTTTTCTTCTTCTGTCAGTGCCGGAGATACAATTTTTAAAACAGTGCCCTGTTCATTCAAAATTACATATCCATTTGATACGAGTTCAGGAGGAATTGTTCTGTCTAGCACCACCGTTCCTGATTCATCGATATAACGATACAAGTTCGCTGCCAGTATATTGGCTGAACTTGATATAATCAGGGATAATAAAATAAATCTTTTCATCAGACTGCCCATATAGTTTCCGTATTGTATGTAGCTTCAGTCATATTCAAGCTAATAATGGTGTTTTCTGTTTACCTTGGCAACTATAGTCAGGTAATTTTTCGCAAATTTTAAAATAATTGGCGAGAAGAGTTAGTTGGTATTCATTTAATGATGGTACTCCCTGTACATAGGGGCAGTGTATTTAGGCTAGTCAATACCAAATTCTGATCGGTAATGGCTAATCGCCTTTGCATGTTTTTTCAGGTTTTCGTGCCCGGAGATATATTCAAGAAGATCAGTCAAGGTGACAATACTGATCACTTTGATGTTGTGATCCTGCTCTATTTCCTGAATGGCTGATAAACTTACTTTGCCTTTTTCTTGTCGGTCTAATGCAACCACCACTCCAGAGATGCTGGCATCAGGATAGTGTGAAAATATCTCTATCACTTCTCTTATGGCGGTGCCAGCCGTAATGACATCGTCAATTATAACGGTATCTTTTTCCAGATCCGCACCGACTAGAAGACCACCTTCACCATGGTCTTTCGTTTCTTTTCGGTTGAAGACCCATGGGATGTTTGTGTTGAAGTCTTTATAGAGTGAAATGGCTGTCGTCGCTGCCAGGGGAATCCCTTTGTAGGCCGGTCCAAACAAAACTCGGGTACTTATACCTGAATCGACCAGGGCCTTAGCATAAAATGACCCCAGTTTGGTTAAAGCTTCACCGGTTTTAAATAGTCCGGCATTATAGAAGTAAGGGCTAGTCCGACCAGATTTAAGCTCGAATTCACCGAATTTCAATACATTTTGAGAAATTGCAAATTCGATAAATTCTTTTTGATAAGGCTTCATATTTAGTCCGTCTATGAGTGAAATGTCACGATTCTAAGTATACCTCAGTTTGAAGTAAATTTAATGCGGATAAAATGTTGAAAAACATGCGGAAAAATAAAGAGGTTTGTTGTAGTATTTGTTATAAGAGAAAAGTCGTACGAATAAAAACAATCAGAATTTTGTGCGCCCATCAATATTAAATTCGGAATGAGCAATGAAGGTTCTTACACTAAATCTTAACGGTATGAATAATGCCGTTGAACGTGGCTTCATAGATTGGCTCGTCAGCTCAGATGCCGATGTTGTCTGTGTTCAAAATTTAAAAGCCAAAGAATATCAGCTACCAGCTGAGTGTTTAGATGTTCCGGGTTATGAAGCATTTTTTGCTGATGCAGAAGAAGACGGTTTTAGTGGTGTTGGCATCTATTGTCGAGAGATGCCGAAAGCGATTATTAGGGGCTTGGGTTTTCCTCAGTGTGATATAGAAGGCCGCTTTATTCAGGCTGATTTCGACCAGTTTAGTGTTGCGTCTGTACTTTTTCCACAGGCAACAGATGAAGAAGAGCAGGAACGAAAGTTTGACTTCATGGATCAGTTTCTATCTCATTTGAAGAAAACTCAAAGAAAACGTCGCGATTTTATTTTCTCTGGTACCTATAACATTGCTCATAGAACCATTGATTTAGGAAATTGGGAATCTCATCAGCGTGAGTCAGGATTTTTACCCGAAGAGAGAGCCTGGATGGATCAGGTCATGGGTCCTGTGCAGTATGTTGATGCCTTTAGGCGCATTAACAAACAAGAAATGCAACATACGTGGTGGCCATATGATGAAGCGCAGCGATTTGGGCTTCGAATTGATTATCAACTGGTCACACCTGGTCTGGCACCCTATATTGATCAAGCTCGAATTATTACTGAGCCTCGATTCTCTCCTCATTGTATGTTGGAAATAGATTACGGACTGTAACCTGTTAATATGGACCAGCGTTTTTCAGAACTAGGCGTTATGGATTAATCATGAAATATTTTGGTACCAGGGAAACAGTTGAGTCATCTAAGTCGACTATTGGGGTTTTGCTCATTAATCTGGGTAGTCCTACCGAAAACGATACTAAGTCTGTAAGACGTTATTTGAAAGAGTTTCTGTCAGATCCCAGAGTAGTAGAGCTTCCTCGTGTACTTTGGTGGCTGATTCTCAACGGCGTTATTCTAAGGTTTCGGCCTTCCAGATCAGCCCGGAATTATCAAAAAATTTGGATGGAAGGTGGCTCACCCTTACTGGTGTATACTAAAGAGCAAGCCAGAAAATTACAGGAATCTGTCGACAAATCATCTGTGGCTGGGACGTACAGCGTCGACTTTGCGATGCGTTATGGAGCCCCCTCGATTTTAGGAAAGCTCAGGCAGATTCAAGAAGCTGGAATTCGTAAGCTTATTATTATTCCTTTATATCCTCAATATTCCTGCTCTACGACGGCGGCTGTTTATGATGAGGTTACCCGGGTTTATCAGTCATTCCGTTGGGTGCCTGAAGTTCGGATGGTTACTAGTTATTATCAGACCCCGGCATTTATAAATGCCTGTTGTGAACAGATTCGCGGATATTGGCAAGAAAACCAGAAACCGGATAAGTTATACCTTTCCTATCACGGTACACCTGTAAGCTACCGTGATAAGGGTGATCCATATTATGATCAGTGTCTTGAAACCAGTAGATTGATTATAGAGCAGTTAGAGTCTGAAAATGTCGACATAGACACAACGTTTCAAAGTCGATTTGGACGGGAACCATGGCTTGAACCCTATACTGATATGACTTTATCTCAAGCAGCTAAAGACCAGATTTCAAATGTACAGGTTTTTTGTCCCGGCTTTGCCTCGGATTGTTTGGAAACCCTGGAAGAAATAGCCATGGAAAACCGTGATGTTTTCATGGAAGCGGGCGGCCAAAATTTTGGGTTTATCCCTTGTTTGAATGCTAATACAGAGCACATAAAAGCATTTGAAGACATTATTGAACAACAATCTATGGGTTGGTGAATACGCCAGCCTTATCCCTGTCCACGCTGTATTCAAAGAAGTATTTATCTGATGGAATTTAATTTAGTCTGGTTGATTGGTGCCATAGTGTTGGCGTTTGGTTCCTGGGTACAAACCACTATAGGGTTCGGTTTGGCAGTCGTCGCGGCTCCTTTCCTGGTTTGGCTGGCTCCAGGATGGGTGCCCGTAGTACTAACCATAACAGCCCTATTATTAAGTGCCATAAACACCTGGAACCAGCGGCAGGATCTTCATGTTACTTCTATGATAATTCCTATGTTTACTCGAATACCAGGCACTATTGTAGGTGTCTGGTTTTTATCCATGATGACTACTGAAACTCTGCAAACTTTTGTGTCAATAACCGTGATTATGGCCGTGGTTGTTAGCCTTATGAAGTCAAGATTCGAGGCGTCGGCATTAAATTTGGGTATTGCCGGTGCCGTCAGTGGTTTTACCGGGTCAACAACAGCTATTGGTGGTCCACCCATGGCCGTCATTATGCAACATGGCAAGCCTGAGTCTGTCCGTGCCAATCTGAGTCTGTACTTTACCTATAGTTGTATACTTAGTTTAGTCGGCTACTCCTGGATAGGTTTGTTGAACCAGGAAATAATCCTCTTAAGTCTTTCATTTACTCCCTTTATGTTATTAGGCTTTTATATCGGTAAGGGTCACCGAAAACATATTAGCGCGGAGCGTTTCCGTTTTGCGCTGTTATTTGTCTGTTTTATTGCAGGTTTCGCAGCCTTGGCTGGTGCTTTGATTTAAACTTCGCTGTCGGTTGTTTTATTGCAACGCTTGAATAAAGAGAGCAAAGATACACCAACAGTTCGTTAATTTTCTGGATGTCAATGTCGAATTCGCTTTTTTTCTAAATAAATACATGGTTTTTACATAAAACTGTACTATGTTTAGTATGTTAACAGTGGGTAGGAATAAGTGGTCCTGTCCTTGTCTACTTAATAGATAGTAACAGTCCTAGTTTACTAGATGGATAATAATAAATTGAAAAGGAGTTATTATGTATATATCTAAAAAATATATAAGCTTGGCAACCATGTTATTTTCAGCATTTTTGCTGACCGCTTGCCAAGACGAACCTGTATCAGAGTCTGTAAACTTTAGTTTCCCCGAGGGATGTGCGGATTGTCATGGTGATGATCCAGAATATCAATTGAAAGGTGCCCGCATGGGTTATGACAACTCAGGTCATGCTTTAGGCTTTGAGCGACATGATGAACAGCACGCGTATTACTCTAACGGTGATGATTGTCAGAAATGCCATACACATGAAGGCTTTTTGGAGTTCGCTAAAACAGGTGCTGTAGATACGGATAATTATGTAAAATGGCCATCACAGCCAGGTTGTTTCACTTGCCATAAGCCGCACGATACTGGTGACTTTGAATTGCGTAAGTCAGACGCTGTAGCACTTGCCAATGGTGACTCCTTTGATAATGGTAAGGGGAATTTGTGTGCGAACTGCCACCAGTCTAGACGTGACGCTTCTGACAGTGTAAAAGCCTTGCCGGCAAATAAAGTAAGTCCTTACTTTGGCCCGCACCACGGTCCTCAGAGCGATATCTTTAATGGCAGTAATGCTTACGAATATGAAGGTAAATCCTACTCCAGTTCCGCACACAAGTTGGAAATTGAAGATTCCTGTATAAGTTGCCACATGGCATTACCTGAGGGACGTTACAGCTCCACTCCTGAAATCGGCGGCCATAGCTTTGGCATGAATGGAACGGTTCATGGGCAGGAAAAAATAAATATTGCTGCCTGTGCAAGCTGTCATGAAGATGTGAAGCAGGATAAATCAGGTTCCTACTATGATTATATGGCGTCAGCTGATTATGACCAGGATGGAACAGTAGAAATTGCACAACTTGAAGTGAAGGGTCTTTTAGAATTAATAGTACACCCTGAAGGTTCAGGATTACTGCAAACTTTAGAAACCCCACTGTATGATGTGGAAGGAAACTTCATTCGTAGCAGAGATGAGTCATTGATTCGCACTGAACATGAAGTCGCCGCGGTTTATAACTTCAAAATGTTTGGACTGGAAGACAGAAGCTTAGGACTGCATAACTATACCTACACGGTTCAGGTATTAACGGATACTATCGCTTCATTGGATGCTTCTTTTGATACATCAAATCGCCCTGAATAACGGGTGGTTTGATTAGAAGGCTCCTGATGGAGCCTTTTTTATTTAGGAGTATTTATGAATAAGAATCTTTGGAAACCAGGGTCTAAGTGGTTAATTGGTATCCCGGTAGGCGGAATAATAATGATCGTTATTGGCGCCTTTGCGGCGTTATCTTTTAATAGTGTCCTACATCTAACCAATAGCAATGATTTTTGTTATGGCTGCCATATAGGTATGGACACGGTTGTTGAGGAATATCAGGTATCAATACATGGTTCTAATGAGCTCGGTATAGTGGCCACCTGCTCGGATTGTCATGTACCCCAAGAATTCTTTCCTAAAATGAAGGTTAAGATTCTTGCAACCAAAGACATTTATCACATGCTAGTGGGTACCATTACACTTGATAATTTTGAAGAGCATCGGGCACCGTTAGCCGAAAAAGTCAGAGCAGATATGAAAGTGCGCGACTCGAAAGAGTGTCGCAATTGTCATAATGCTGACCAATGGGATCTTGAAAGACAGTCTGATAAAGCCCAGAAAAATCACAACCAGCAATCCTGGGTTGAAAAAGATAAAACCTGTGTGAGTTGCCATATAGGCGTTGCTCACAAAAAGCCAAGATGATCCTAGCGTTTGGTTTGAACCTGGTATTTTTCAATTAAAGTAACCTCGGGTGAGGTTACTTTTTCCAAAAAATAGTTACCTACGACTAGTTGACAGTATTCTGGTTATTCGCAAAAGCAATTAACTGCGATTCCAATTCATCAACCATTTTGGTCGATCCTATAAACAAAGGAACACGCTGGTGAAGTGACTTAGGGTCTATATCCATTATTCGTTGGCCGGGTGCAGCAATAGCTCTGCCACCTGCCTGTTCTGCTAAAAAGGCCATAGGATTGCCTTCATATAATAACCTTAACTTACCATTGGGGTAGCTAGAGGAAGTTGGATAAAGGTAAATGCCACCTTTGATGAGATTTCTGTGGAAATCAGCGACCAGAGAACCAATATATCGTGATGTATAGGGGCGTTGAGTTGCGCTATCTTCAACCTGACAATACTTGATGTATCTCTTAACCCCTTCCGGGAAGTGGATGTAGTTACCCTCGTTTACAGAATAAATGGTTCCATCTAATGGCGCTTTCATATCTTCATGCGATAAACAAAAGATACCTAAAGTCGGGTCATAGGTGAAGCCATTGACACCATGACCCGTGGTGTAAACTAACATGGTGGAAGAACCATATATAACATAACCTGCAGCAATCTGTTTGTTGCCAGGTTGTAAGAAATCTTCTACTTTGGCAGGTGTTCCTAAGGGGGTAATTCGCTTGTAAATTGAGAATATAGTACCGACAGAAACATTCACATCAATATTGGAAGAGCCATCTAAAGGATCAATCAGTACGACATACTTTCCGTCCTGATTTTTACCTTCTTCAAAGCTGACATAGTCTTCTTCTTCTTCGGAAGCAAGACCGCAAACGACGCCTCGAGCTGCTAGGGAGGTTTTAAATTTTTCGTTAGCATACAGATCAAGTTTTTGTTGTTCCTCCCCTTGCACATTGTCATGACCGACTGCTCCAGTGATATCGGCTAGACCTGCTTTATTAATTTCTCGATGAACGATTTTTGCTGCCAGTCTCAAAGATGCAAACAATGAAGACAGTTCGCCGCTGGCTTCAGGGTATTCGCTCTGGCGGTCGATGATAAATTCGCCATGGGTTTTCGTGATTTCCATTCAAGGGGCTCCAAAAATTAAGGGGGTGGAATTTATAGTTGCCTAACATCCTAGGATCAGAGACGATTGTCAACCTGAGTTTCCACGATATTGATCTAATATAGCATTTCAGTCAGAATTGATTCATGCAATGTTTACTATAACTTCCTCATATCCATTTAGTATCAGAATGGTGCGCTAAAATGACTAGATTGAATCTTTCGCCGGAATGGCGAGACAGGCTGAAATTGGTGTTGGAACAATCTGAGTCAAAACAATTGTTTTCGTTCCTAACTGAAGAAATAGAAGATGGCAAAACAATATACCCGGCATTGGATCAAATTTTTGATGCCTTTAATACCACCAGTTTTAGTCAGGTAAAGGTTGTGATACTGGGTCAGGATCCCTATCACGGGCCAAATCAGGCCCATGGTATGGCGTTCTCTGTGTTACCAGGTTCACAGGTACCGCCAAGTTTGCGCAATATCTATAAAGAGCTCTCAAATAGTTCTGACTTTGTCATCCCGGAAAGTGGCTACCTGGAACCCTGGGCTAGAAGTGGCGTTTTATTATTAAACTCGGTTTTGTCAGTTGAGGCGGGCAAGCCAGGATCTCACCAAAAAATGGGGTGGGAAGCTATTACAGATTTTGTTATTTCTGATTTGAGTCGATCTAAAGACCATCTGGTTTTTCTACTGTGGGGAGCCTTTGCTCAAAAAAAGTCCTTGCTAATTGATGAATCAAAACATCTGATTCTAACTGCCCCGCACCCATCGCCCTTGTCAGCCTATCGAGGGTTTCTAGGCTGTAATCATTTTAATTTGGCAAACCAATATTTAATGGCTCACAAACTACCGCCGGTTAATTGGCAGAATTGATAAATCAGTCCATTATGTTTTACTCAAGCTAGCGTCAACACGGGATCACTCATACATGTTATTGCTCATAACCTATATTCTTATTGCATTGGTCTTCTCCTTTCTGTGTTCTATAGCAGAGGCCGTTATCTTGAGTGTCACACCGACCTATATTGCAATGGCTAAGGATGATGCAAAATGGGGAAGTCAACAGCTTGCCGATGTTAAGGAAAATATTAACCGTACCTTAGCGGCTATTTTAACCCTGAATACCATAGCTCACACTTTAGGAGCGGCAGGAGCCGGTGCTCAGGCAACCCGGCTCTTTGGTGAAGCCTATCTGGGTATAGCATCAGCGATTTTAACTTTACTGATATTAATTTTTTCTGAAATCATTCCAAAGACATTAGGAGCAACCTATTGGAGGAAGCTTGCACCAATTACTGCTGTGCTTTTAAAAGGATTAATCTGGATACTGTATCCATTGGTTATTTTGTCAGAGTTAATCACACGTCAATTTTCCAAAGGTCATGGTTCTAATGGGTTTAGCCGTTCAGAAATCATGGTTATGGCAGATCTGAGTCATAAAGAAGGAACCTTGGCTGAGCAGGAATCCGAGATTATTAAAAATCTTTTAAAGTTTCAGGAAGTCAGGCTAAAAGACATCATGACACCAAGAACGGTCATTTTTTCGTTGTCTGAAACAGCGACAGTCGGCTTCTTCTTTCATCGTCATGATAATATCCGTTTTTCAAGAATCCCGCTTTACAGTGGAAAAAGTGAACATATCACAGGTTTTGTTCTACGATCTGATTTACTTCTAGCCCAGGCCCGTGGTAATTCAAATAATAATTTGAGTGTTTATCAGCGACCTATAAGCAGCATTCCAGAGACGGTAAATCTGGCAAAAACTTTCAATGAATTGATAAAGGATAAAACTCAAATCATTCGCGTGATTGACGAATATGGCAGCACCCGGGGTATCGTTACGCTCGAAGATATATTGGAAACATTAATCGGGCTTGAGATCGTTGATGAGGGTGACACAGTTTCTGATATGCGATTAATGGCGCATAAATTATGGCAGAAGAGAATTCAAAAATTGGAGCGCTCAGTTAATAGTGAGCCCGATGTGTAGAGTGACTATGTAAGAAGCACTTAGCTTTGAATCGTCATTATAAAAAAACTCGGTAATTGTCTTGGGTAGTTAAATTGTGGTGATAGATAAATAACCACCGGTTAGCGCTGTAGTTGAGCAAAGGATTTATGGAGCATATTGTTTCGTGAGTGGCGATACCATGATCCGAATTATGTTAGCTGACCAGACGGATGGCAGCCCGGCCGGCTAGGTTGATAATAATCAATCTCCGTACTTGATTGAAAACATCCGACTCACTAAAGTTCCCGAATAATCTGTGTGCTTGGCTCGCTTTGATTCATCGTATAGAAATGTAAGCTGTCCACGCCCTCAGATAGCAATCTTTGGCACAATGATGTTACGACTTCATGACCAAAAGCCTTGACTCCGTTAGTGTCATCGCGAAATCCTTCCATCTTCTTTTGAATCCAGCGTGGAATCTCTGCACCACAGATATCACTAAATCGAAGGAGATTTCCAAAATTGATGATAGGCATGATTCCAGGCGTAATTTTAACATCACAACCAGCCTTAACCACACGATCCCGAAAATACAAATAGGAATCCGCATTGTAAAAATATTGGGTGATTGCACTGTCAGCACCGGATTCAACTTTATTAATAAAATTGTATAGGTCAGCATCACAATCTCGAGCCTGAGGATGCATTTCCGGGTAGGCGGCCACTTCAATATGAAACTGCTTTGGATAATGGTGTTTAATAAAGGCAACAAGATCTGCGGCATAGGTAAATCGTCCCGCTCCTCCACCCATACCAGAAGGTAAATCTCCTCGTAAAGCGACCAGGCGGTTCACATTGTTTTTTTGGTAAAAACTAAGTAGCTCGTGGATTTTTTCTTCAGTCGCGCCAACACAGCTAATATGGGGGGCGGTACTGACCCCCTTTTGGTTGAGATCAACTACCGTATTAATGGTGGTCTCCTGTGTTGATCCACCTGCTCCATAGGTTACTGAAAAGAATTCAGGATTCATCTGGCTTAATGCTGCATGTGTGGTGCTCAGTTTATTGATACCTTCATCAGACTTGGGAGGAAAAAATTCGAAACTTAATTCAATGTTGTCCAGTGACATTTTGGTTCTCTCTATGATTCAGTATTGTATTTATAGCCGTCGATTTAGAGGAGACCAGAACAAACGGACTCCCCATGCCAGACTGTTTAGTATTTATAGTCGTCCGGCTTAAAAGGACCTTCTTTAGGTACTCTGATGTAGGCAGCCTGCTCTTCTGTCAAAGATGTTAATACGCCACCAAATCCTTTCACCATTTCTGCGGCTACTTCTTCGTCCAGTTTTTTCGGGAGCACTTTTACATAGATATTTTCAGCTTTTTCAGCTTCAGAAAGGTTAGCGAATCCAGCTTGGTAGAGGTAAATTTGGGCCAGTACCTGGTTTGCAAATGATCCATCCATAATTCGACTTGGATGACCTGTTGCGTTACCCAGATTAACCAGGCGTCCTTCGCTCAATAAAATTAGAAAATCTGACGGGTCGTCACTTCTGAATATTTGATGCACCTGAGGTTTAACTTCATCCCATCGCCAGGTTTTACGCATAAATGCTGTGTCAATTTCATTGTCAAAATGGCCAATGTTACAAACAACAGCACCTGGCTTAACCGCAGATAACATGTATTTGTCGCAAACATTTGTATTGCCAGTCGTGGTGACAATCAGGTCAGTTTGAGATAATAAGGATGTGTTTATCGAGGCATCATCGCCTTGATTATTGCCATCAATATAGGGGGATACTAATTCAAATCCATCCATACATGCTTGCATTGCGCAGATAGGATCGATTTCAGACACTCGTACAATCATACCTTCCTGTCTCAACGACGCAGCAGACCCTTTCCCAACATCGCCATAACCTATGACAAGCGCCTTTTTACCAGCCAGCAGGTGATCTGTTCCGCGCTTGATGGCGTCATTTAACGAATGGCGGCAACCATATTTATTGTCATTTTTTGATTTAGTGACGGCATCATTTACGTTGATTGCCGGGACTTTCAATGAACCTTCAGCCAGCATGTCTAACAAGCGGTGAACACCAGTCGTCGTCTCTTCAGAAATACCATGGCAATTATTGAGAATCTCAGGGTACTTACTGTGTAGCATCTCAGTCAGGTCGCCACCATCATCAAGTATGATGTTGGCTCCCCAGTCTTCACCATCTTTCACGATGGTCTGTTCAATGCACCACAGGAATTCTTCTTCAGTCTCTCCTTTCCAGGCAAACACCGGAATATTTGCAGCAGCAATGGCAGCGGCAGCTTGGTCTTGAGTCGAGAATATATTGCATGAAGACCAACGGACCTCTGCACCCAGTTCAATGAGTGTTTCGATTAATACCGCCGTCTGAATGGTCATGTGAATACATCCCATGATTTTAGCATCCTTTAAAGGTTGCTCGGCTTTGTATTTAGAGCGAAGTGCCATTAACGCAGGCATTTCGCTTTCAGCGATCTGAATTTCTTTTCGGCCCCAATCGGCAAGGGATAGGTCGGCTACTTTGTAATCGGTAATTGTGGACATTTGTTTGCTCCTGAATAAATGTCTTAATATAAATGAATCTGTTTTATGGTGTTCAGTGGCTATAGGCCGGCACCGCTTCTTAATTGCTCGACCTTATCTGTTCTTTCCCAGGTAAAATCAGCATCTTCACGTCCAAAGTGTCCGTAAGCTGCGGTTTTCTGGTAGATCGGACGTTTAAGATCGAGCATTTCAATGATTCCACGAGGGCGCAGGTCAAAGATATTTCGTACCAGTTCAGATAACTGAGCTTCAGGAATTTTATTGGTATTGAATGTGTTGATCGAAATAGACGTAGGTTCAGCAACCCCGATCGCGTATGACACCTGTATTTCGCAACGCTCTGCCAGTCCGGCTGCCACAATGTTTTTGGCAACATAGCGGCCGGCATAGGCAGCTGACCGATCAACTTTAGACGGGTCTTTACCAGAAAATGCGCCACCACCGTGACGGGCAGCACCACCATAGGTATCAACAATGATTTTTCTTCCAGTCAATCCACAATCTCCTACCGGGCCACCAATGATAAACTGGCCTGTGGGATTGATATGAAACTGAGTGTCTTTGTGTAGCCATTCAGCCGGCAATACGGGCTTAAGAATGTGTTCCATGACGGCTTCACGAATATCATCTTGCTTGATATCAGGATCGTGCTGGGTGGATAACACGACAGCATCTACAGCAACTGGTTTGTTGTCCTGGTACCTGAGAGTAACCTGAGACTTTGCATCTGGTCTTAACCAGGGAAGAATACCTTTCTTTCTAAGAGTCGCTTGTCTTTCAACTAATCGATGAGCGTAATATATAGCAGCAGGCATGTACACATCGGTTTCATTGGTTGCATAACCGAACATGAGCCCCTGATCTCCGGCACCAAGATCTTTATCATTAGCGGCATCTACACCGATAGCTATGTCAGAAGACTGCTTGCCAATCGCGTTTAATACAGCACAGCTTGCGCCATCGAAGCCGACGTCTGAACTATCGTAACCAATGTTAAGAATGACCTGACGAACGATATCTTCCAAATCAACATAGGTGTTGGTTCTGACTTCACCAGCGATAATTGCCATCCCTGTCTTAACCATAGTCTCAACTGCGACACGTGATTCCGGGTCATCTTTAATTATGGCGTCCAGAATGGCATCTGAAATCTGGTCCGCCATTTTATCTGGATGGCCTTCTGACACGGATTCAGAGGTGAATAAATTATAATCGCTCATTAGCATTATTCCTCGTTAAATGATGAAGATTTGGTAAATAACTGACATTGAATTTGAAAGCCATTTCGTAACCCGACATGGGTTGTTTGTAATGGTTGCAGGCCGCAAGCTATAGCCCACTGTTTTAGTTCTGTTTCGTCAAAACCTAACCAAAGATCGCCGCAACTTTGGCGTACCCAGTCCTGATCATGGCTGCTGAGATCGGTAACTAATAATAATCCCTGATCTCTCAGTAATTCAGATGCCTTTTTGATTTCTGTAGCCGGATTTGAAACATGATGAAGTACCATATTAAATACAACCGCATCGGCACCTTTATGGTTATTGGAAAGGCTGCTTTGATCACCATGTATGAGCTCAACATTGATGAGCTTTCGTTGAGAACAAAACAGTTCAGCCTGGTCTAGCATGTCCTGAGATACGTCGACAGCGGTAACTTGATGGTAGGTCTGAGCCAGTTTAAGTAAAAACTCACCCGACCCCGGACCGACCTCAATGGCATGGTTAAAGTTTTTCCCCCTGGACGTTAGCATCTTGTGAGCAACATCAGAATAGCTTTCGTAGTCTGCTATAAGCTCTTGCTGTTCCTTAAAGCGCAGTGCATTTTTGCTAAAGAATTCTTTGGACTGTTGTTCTCTTTCTTGCTGAATCATCAGTATATTTTCAGATTGTGATGTTTCTAAAGAAAATCGATCTGCTTCAGCAATAATACCTTCGACCAGATTTTGAAATTCACCAGAGTAGATGGCTCTACGGTAATAGATGCTATTGCCTTCTCGACGACTTTCAATAATGCCGATTTGAGACAACAGCTTTAAATGATGGCTAAGGCTATTTTGTTTTAGTCCCAAAATATAACTGAGCTCAAGTGCTCCGTAGCTGCTTAAGCCTAAAATGTTAATGATAAGAAGGCGTACCGGGTCAGAGGTTGCCTTAAGCACTTTTGCAAGGGAGTCCATAAATTAAACAATTACCAGTAGTTAATCGTAGGATTTTAGCAGTATGCCCAGGGGATAGCAAACCTATATCAAAATATTTTGATATAGGTTTTTTTTCACGTTGATAATAAAGGAAGCTTTACGATAGTTTATGCATAGGAGACAATAACCGAAACTTAGGGTGTTTATATAGCTTTAATATTAAGCTATATAAACACTTTTTATGGCTTAATAAGCTCTTTGTAAGCAAGATTAACCATTTAATTGATGGTAGATTGGTCAAACAATTAGCCAGAATATATCGAAATCTATTGAGGAATAACCTATGCCTGCCCGCTCTGATTTGGCGAACGCAATACGTGCTTTAAGTATGGACGCTGTGCAAAAAGCAAACTCTGGTCACCCAGGTGCGCCAATGGGAATGGCCGATATTGCCGAAGTACTTTGGAATGATTTTTTGGTACATAATCCTAAAAATCCGGACTGGATGAATAGAGATCGATTTATTCTATCGAATGGTCATGGTTCTATGTTGCATTATTCTTTGTTGCATTTAGCTGGCTATGACCTTTCAATTGAGGATATTAAAAACTTTCGTCAATTGCATTCAAAAACACCAGGGCATCCAGAGTATGGTTATGCGCCAGGTATTGAAACTACCACAGGTCCTTTGGGTCAGGGTGTTGCGAATGCTGTTGGTATGGCTATCGCTGAGAAAACACTTGCTGATCAGTTTAATAAGCCGGGACTGGATATCGTTGATCATAATACCTATGTGTTTATGGGTGATGGTTGCATGATGGAGGGTATCTCGCATGAGGTTTGTTCGCTTGCTGGCACCCTGGGTCTAGGGAAATTAATCGCATTCTACGATGATAACGGAATTTCTATTGATGGTGAGGTAGAGGGTTGGTTCACCGATAATACCCAGCAACGGTTTGAGTCTTATGGATGGCAGGTCATTCCGCGCGTTAATGGTCATGATGCTGAAGAGATTACGCAGGCTATCGAAACGGCGAAGGCAGAAGATAGTAAGCCCACACTCATTTGCTGTAAAACTATTATTGGTTTTGGTTCACCCAATAAAGAAGGCAAAGAAGATTGTCATGGTGCTCCCCTGGGTGAAGAAGAAATTAAACTTACTCGTGAACGTTTAGGATGGAATCATGGTCCTTTTGAAATACCAGAGGATGTTTATGCGGGTTGGAATGCCTCTGGCAAGGGCGAATCATCAGAAAATGCCTGGAATGATTTGTTTAAGAAGTACTCCGAGCTGCATCCGGCATTGGCAGCTGAGTATCAGCGCCGTATGGCCGGTGAGTTACCTGAGGATTTTGAAGTAAAGGCCAATGAAATCATTAGTGCGGTAAACGAAAAGGCTGAAACGATTGCCAGTCGTAAAGCATCCCAGAATTCTATCGAGGCTTTTGCGCCTTTAATGCCAGAACTTCTGGGTGGGTCAGCAGATCTCGCCGGTTCTAATTTGACTCTGTGGTCAGGTTCGAAAGGAATTACAGCTGAAGATGCGTCGGGTAACTACTTGTTCTATGGTGTGCGTGAATTTGGTATGAGTGCCATTATGAATGGTATTACGCTGCATGGTGGTCTGGTTCCCTATGGTGCAACATTCCTGATGTTTATGGAATACGCCCGAAACGCCATACGTATGGCTGCACTGATGAAACAGCAGTCAATCTTTGTTTACACACATGATTCTATTGGCCTGGGTGAAGATGGTCCTACCCATCAACCTGTAGAGCAGATGGCTTCACTACGTATGACGCCTAACCTGGTTAATTGGCGACCCTGTGATGCGGTTGAATCGGCCGTTTCCTGGAAGGCTGCCCTGATTCGAAAAGATGGCCCTACTTCTTTGATTTTCTCAAGACAAGGACTACCTCATGTTACACGATCTGCTGAGGATATCGCCAATATCGAAAAGGGTGGTTATATATTAAAAGGAGGCTCCGCAAATCCGGACTTGATTTTAATAGCAACGGGCTCAGAAGTTGGGCTAGCGCTAGAAGCCAGATCTATACTCAAAGAACAGGGACATAAGGTTCGAGTTGTCTCCATGCCATCTACAGACGTTTTCGACATGCAGGATGCAGCCTATAAAGAGTCTGTTTTGCCGGCATCTGTTAGCAAACGTATCGCGATAGAGGCGGGTATTAAAGACTTTTGGTATAAATATGTAGGTTTGAATGGTGATGTGATCGGAATGGAAACATTTGGTGAATCCGCACCGGCAGATCAATTGTTTGACTTATTTGGTATTACAACTGAGGCTGTTGTTAAATCGGCGACTAAGCTTCTTAATTCTTGATGGTCAGTCATAAAATGATTGTTAGTACTAAATAACGCCCTCCTTAAGTGCAAGCCTGTGCCAAATCGGCACAGGCAATAAAAATCCAAGTAGATGGCTAGTACAAAAGTTTTCCTTCAATCGGTTATGTTTCTATAAATTGATATGCTAGTCAATGAGTTGAGTTTTATGGTCCATTTGTTAGCGATCGCCATATTCTGATGGTGATATGTTGGCGATTTGGATTACTTTGGGTTCAGTAGGCAACATTATTAGTTCGGGATACAGAATCTGTTCTGACAATGGCAAGTCTGCCAACTTGGATGGACATATAATGGGTAATGCGAATAGGATAAAAAGCCTTGATTCAATCGCAGGTAATGATGAATTGGACGACTTAATGAGGGTGGTTTATTATAGGGTTAAAGAAAATTATTCATAAATAACGAGGGTATCAGACTTCACCTGCCTATCATACCTGTATGTAACTTGTATATCAGAGGTTTTGGTCACAAATTAGGCTTTTAATATGCATACAAGACTGCTACCTTAGTGTCAGGAAAATAAATAAAAAGATTAATAAAATGAGGAGTTCCTTCAATGAAAGGTATGTTTAAATTTGCTGCGACTGCGACGTTAGCTGCTACTGCAACCCTGGCAACAGCCGCTGATTTTTCACCTGCAGTTGTTTATGACCAGGCTGGTAAAAATGATAAGTCGTTTAACGAAGCTGTATACAATAATGGTGTTTTGAAATTTAACGCTGATATGGGTGTTAAGGTTCGTGAATTCGAGCCTCAAAATGAAGCTCAGATGGAGCAGGGCCTACGTCGACTGGCTCAGCGAGGTCATAGTCCGATTATTGCTATTGGATTCACATTTGGTTCAGCAGTTGAAAAAGTAGCCAAAGAGTTCCCTGAATTACAATTTGCCATTATTGATATGGTCGTAGATCTACCAAACGTACAGTCAATTGTATTTGCTGAGCACGAGGGTTCATTTTTAGTAGGTGCGGTTGCAGCTATGAAGTCCGAATCTAATGCTATTGGTTTCATCGGTGGTATGGATATTCCGTTGATTCGTAAATTTGCGTGTGGTTATGCACAGGGTGCGAAGTATGTGAACTCCAACATTGAAGTGTTTGAGAACATGACAGGTACTACTCCTGCAGCTTGGGGTGATCCGGCGAAAGGCGCTGAACTTGCTAAAACCCAGATGTCTAAGGGTGCTGATGTAATCTTTGCTGCTGCTGGTGGTACTGGTATGGGTGTCTATCAGGCAGCTAAAGACGGTGGCAAATATGCCATTGGTGTTGATAGTAATCAAAACTATATCCAACCAGGAACTATGTTAACTTCAATGCTTAAGCGTGTTGGTGTTGCTGCTTACCAGTCTTGGTCTGAAGCAAAAAATGGTACTTGGGAATCTGGCTTTAAAGTCATGGATATGAAAGCTGATGGAGTTGACTGGGCTCTTGATAAGTATAATCAGGACCTGATCCCTAAAGATATGCAAGCTAAAGTAGAAGCAATTAAAGCGGATATCATATCTGGTAAAATCAAGGTGCATGATTACATGGCATCTAATAGCTGCGAAATGTAATAGCTATTTTGTTTCAAAGCGGTCTTATGGCCGCTTTTTTTTGCCTGATTTAGCTCTAAGTCAGATATCTTTATTTATATGCCGTCAATAATAGTGATCTTAACCCATCATTTAGTTTAAAATGATCCATTGGTATAACAATAATTCAGCCACAGAATATTCAGTAGGGTATCCAAATGACAGACTCCTATGCAATTGAGTTACGGGGTATCGATAAAAAATTTGGTGAGGTACATGCCAATAAAAATATCGATATGAAGGTAAAAAAAGGCACGATTCACGGTATCGTTGGTGAGAATGGTGCTGGTAAGTCTACACTCATGAGCATTATTTATGGTTTCTATCAGGCAGATGCCGGGGTAATTCAAATGGACGGTCATGATGTCCATATCAAAGGATCTGAAGACGCAATAGCCGCAGGCATTGGAATGGTGCATCAACATTTCATGTTGGTAGATAACTTTACCGTGTTAGAAAATGTGATGTTAGGGGCTGAAGGTGGCGTCTTACTGGATAAAGGACTGTCGGCAGCAAGAACCGAGTTACGCCGCCTCGAAGATACTTATGGCCTGGAAGTAGATCCGGATGCGAAAATTGAAGATCTACCTGTTGGGTTGCAGCAGCGTGTAGAGATACTTAAAGCGTTATATCGTGGTGCAAAAGTGCTTATTTTGGATGAACCCACCGGAGTGTTAACGCCTCAGGAAACGGTACATCTGTTTAAAATATTAAAATCACTAAAGGATCAGGGAACTACGGTTATTCTGATTACTCATAAATTACGAGAGATTATGGAAGTCACTGAGTATGTGTCAGTGATGCGACGTGGCGGAATGGTTGCTCATGTAAACACAAATGAAACCAGCCGAGAGGACCTTGCCGAACTCATGGTTGGTCGACAAGTTCGGTTTGGTGTTGATCGAACGGAAATGGACGCTGGAAACGCCTTACTCAAAGTAGACAAGTTAGTTAAAAAAGAAGGTGGGCGGACCCGGTTGGACGGTATTAGTTTCGAAGTTCGGGCCGGAGAGATTTTGGGTGTTGCCGGTGTCTCCGGTAATGGTCAATCTGCCTTGATGGAAGTGCTTTCAGGTATGACTGATTTTACGTCTGGCTCAGTACATATAAATGGGAAAGATATTACCGCTGAAGATATGGTTACTCCATCAGAAGTAAGAATGTTGGGTGTGGGACACGTCCCTGAAGATCGTCATAAAATGGGTTTAATTAATAAATTTGATGCTAAGGAAGCTTTTATTCTTGGATATCATGGCCTGGATCTATACAACAAGGGAATGTTTCAGAATAAACAAAATATTCAGGATGACTGTACCGAAAAAATGCAAACCTGGGATGTTCGGCCACCTAATCCAGGACTTAAAACGGCTAGCTTTTCAGGTGGTAACCAGCAGAAATTGGTCATAGCTCGTGAAGTTGAACAAAACCCGGATGTATTTTTGGTTGGACAGCCAACCCGGGGTGTTGATATCGGTGCAATTGAATTTATTCATAAACGAATTATGGATATGCGAAATCAGGGTAAAGCCGTTTTGTTGGTATCGGTCGAATTAGACGAAATCATGAGTTTGTCTGACCGCATTATTGTAATGTTCGACGGTAAAATAGTGGGTGAAATTAAATCTAAAGATGCTGATGAGAAAACCCTGGGTCTAATGATGGCTAATATTTCTCCAGATGAACAAGCGTTAGAAACACTGGAGGTTGCACAATGAGTGGTCAGCGAATTCCCGGATGGATTAATTATGCTGTTATCCCGGTATTGAATGTATTGATGGCATTTTTGGTTTCAGCATTGGTATTTGTATACATAGGGATCAGCCCATTAGATGCCGCTGCAGTCATGTGGCAGGGGGCATTTGGTTATTCCGAAGGTTGGGGTTACACCCTGTATTATACAACGGGATTCATATTTACAGGGCTTGCCGTTGCTGTAGCCTTTCATTGTCAGTTATTTAACATCGGTGGTGAAGGCCAGGCGTATTTTGCAGGCTTGGGTGTTGCCATTGTTTCACTGACACTAGGCGATGTATTACATCCTGTTGTGCTTATACCATTGGTTATTATCGGAGCAGGCGTATTTGGTGCGAGTTGGGCTATTGTTCCTGCATATTTGCAGGCTAAGCGCGGTAGTCACATTGTTATTACGACCATTATGTTTAATTTTATTGCCGCAAGTGTCATGGCCTATATGCTGGTTGAAGTATTAAAGCCTGAGCATAGTATGGCGCCAGAGAGTGCCACTTTTCCAGAAGCGTCATGGATTCCAAAAATGCACGATGTGTTAGCGAACTTTGGCATAAATATTACATCGTCACCTCTGAATCTTTCATTTATTTTCGCATTACTCTGTGCAGTTTTTGTTTGGTTGTTTATTTGGAATACCCGTTGGGGCTATGAAATACGTGCTCAGGGGGCCAATGCCTCTGCAGCTAAGTACGCAGGTATCAATCCGGTTAAAGTAACGCTGTTAACCATGGGCGTCTCAGGAATGTTGGCAGGTTTCTTTGCATTAAATGTCATTTCCGGTGATATGCACCAGTTAAAGTTAAGCTATGTTGCTGGTTTTGGTTTCACGGGCATTGCCGTATCTCTAATGGGTCGAAATCATCCTGTGGGTATTATATTGGCGAGCCTCCTATTTGGATTCTTGTATCAGGGAGGCGCAGAGTTGGCATTTGAATTCCCCGGAATTGATTCCAAAATTATTGTGGTATTACAGGGTTTGATTATTTTATTTAGTGGCGCCCTTGAATTTATGTTCAAACCTTCAGTGGAAGGCATCTACTTAAAGTTTTTTGCTTCAAAACAAGAGGAAACTCAAAATGCTTGATTTTTGGTTCAACTGGGTGATTTTACCTTTAGATAGTATGCTTCGTTTATCTGCGCCTCTTGTTCTTTGTGCCCTTGCCGGAATGTTTTCAGAGCGTGCAGGGGTTGTGAATATTGCGCTTGAAGGTAAATTGCTCGCCGGAGCTTTTGCCGCCGCTGCGACGGCAGCCGTAACAGGGTCAGCCTGGCTAGGTCTGCTTGCCGCAATGGCAACTACCATTACGGTGGCTATGCTACACGGTTTTGCAACCATCACTCATAAGGGTGATCAAATTGTTTCCGGTATGGCAATTAATATTCTGGTCGCTGGTATTACTGTCATTCTTGGCCGGTTTTGGTTTGGTCAGGGAGGGCAGACACCTAACTTGCAGGGAGATGCGCGTTTTCAGTCAATTGATTTTGTCGGAGCAGAAGCCGCTATGGATCTTCCTGTTATGGGACCGGTATATGGAGAGATTTTATCAGGTCACTCCATCATCCTGTATATGGCATTTCTCATGGTACCCATTTCTTATTTTATATTGTTTAAAACGCGTTTTGGTTTGCGTATTCGAGCGGTTGGTGAAAATCCATCGGCTGTAGATACTGCCGGTATTTCAGTTGTTAAAAAACGTTATCAGGCCCTGATTGTTTGTGGAATACTCACCGGAATAGCGGGCACCTACTTATCAACGGGTGGCAGTACCGCTCAGTTTGTACCCAATATGAGTGCAGGTAAAGGCTATATTGCTTTAGCAGCTTTGATCTTCGGTAAATGGCGTCCTGTGCAAGCCATGATGGGGTGTTTCTTATTCGGCTTGTTAGAAGCTTACGCTATTCGATTACAAGGCGTTGAGATTGGATCATTTGGTAGTATTCCTGTGCAATTTATCGAGATGGTCCCCTATGTATTAACCGTAGTTTTGTTGGCTGGTTTTATTGGTCGGGCAAATCCGCCTAAGGCCGTTGGTGTCCCCTATTCTAAAGAAAGGGAATAGTATAAAAGTGACTCTTGAGGCTTTTTTAGAGGCGTAAGTATGTCAGATAATTTTAGCGTACTACTGGTGGGTGGCACTCACGGAAATGAGTTGACGGGAGTTCATCTGATTCAGCGTTGGATGAAGAATGAATCTGAGATTCAGCGTTCTGGACTGACTTCTTCAGTACTACTGGCCAATACTGAAGCCATTAAGCAAAACAGGCGATATATAGACGCCGATCTAAATCGACAGTTTGCTCAGGAGTCTTTGCTGGATTCAGATGTCGATCATTCTGAAGCCATTAAGGCAAAGGAATTAAGTCGGTTTGTGAGTGAAGGCTCAGGCAAAGACTTTATCATTGATCTGCATACAACGACTGCCAATATGGACGTCACGTTAGTGGTCAATGATCATTCCAAATTAGCGTTAAAAGCGGCTACTTATGTAAAAGAGCATATGTCCGGTGTGACCATTATGCACCAGGTCGTGAATAAAGAAGACGATAGCTTCCTGATTTCACTGGGTCATATGGGAGGCATTATTGTTGAGGTTGGGCCCGTCGCTCAGGGCTTATTGAATGCTGATGCGTTTGAAAAGACCCGATTAGCAGTCGAACATATTCTGGATTATCTGTCTCAACAACTCCGTTCTGATATTGTGCTGCCAGCATCTGTTGCGGCATTTCAATTTATTGAGAAAATTAAATTACCTGAGAATGAACAGGGTGAACTCATCGGTATGATACATTCCGGGTTGCAAGGAAAAGATTTTCTACCATTAAAAACGGGATCTCCGATGTTTTTATTACAAACGGGTGAAACAATATATTACGATGGTGAAGACGGATTCGTGGGTGCATTTATAAATGAAGCTGCTTATTATGATCAGCATCACGGATTTAGTTTACTAAAACCGGTTCAATTACATTTGTCAGATTAATTCAAGGGTCAATTTCTGTGTGGTTCATTATTTTATCGCCGCTAATATTGCTGGCTATTCATAAGCTTGCTTATTGGGGTTTTGCTGCCTATCCATTAGAGATTCCGCTTTGGGCTCCCTGGGTATTACTTGGAACGTCACTCGTGTTGGCCTGGCAATTTCATCGTTATCGGGTACTAACTCTACTGGTGTTATTGCTGGGCTGGTGGTTTCTGGTTAGTAATTTGTCGAATATTAATCCAGATCTGAAAGGTTTTTGGCTTCGCTGGGTTCCACCAGCAGTACTGATACCATTAATGTGGTTGCCTGAATCAAGGTTGTTTTCGATTCGTTCGATATCATTGTTAATAGCAGTATTAATGACAGCAGCATGGGCTATCTTTGGTTCGCCTATCGCTATTCCTATGTCTCATTTAACCTTTCTGGGGTTGGACATAACAACCCTTGGTCTGTATTTGTTATTGTGGGTCATGCTGGTTTGGTTTGAAACATTGAGGTCCGAGTGGATAGGCTGGCATATTGCAGCGGTTGGTTCGTCTCTGTTTGTATTTCTGATCATACCCGGTCAGCCAAGTTTATTGATTCCATTTACCATTCTTGGTTTCATGATTCTGATTTTTCTGGTTTATGAAATCTATGAAATAGCTTTCCATGATCAATTAACCAAAATTCCAGGTAGGCGTGCATTAATTACCCGGCTGGGAACCCTTGGTCAGAATTATTCATTGGCAATGGTCGATATCGACCATTTTAAAAGTTTCAATGATACCCATGGTCATGATGTTGGTGATCAGGTTCTAAAAATGGTGGCATCCCGATTAAATGAGGTAACAGGCGGGGGAAGATCTTATCGATATGGTGGTGAAGAATTTACCATACTTTTTTCCCGGAAGTCAGTTGAAGAAGCGATGGTTCATCTGGAGGCTATTAGAGAAAGAATCGCAAACTACCAAGTGGTTATAAGAAAGCCGGAAAGACCAAAGGACACCAAGGCAGGGAAAAAGGCCCGGGGTGTTAGTGAAAAGAGTGAGATGGTTAGCGTAACCGTATCCATCGGTGTTACAGCTTGTTTACCGGGTGAAAAATCTGACCAGGTAATGAAACGCGCAGATGAAGCCTTATATTTGTCAAAGCAGCGTGGCAGAAACAGAACCTCCAAGAAGTAGCTTTGTGTTGAAACATGTTGTGCCTTTAATATCTGAGAAGTGTTCTGCTTGTTTGGTTTAAAGGCATTAATGAACAGGTAGTTATGGGCTACCTATTCAGTCAAAAACGATCAAGTCTCGGGAGAAAGCTGTTTAATTCTGGCTTTAATCATATCGATAGCAACTCGATTTTTACCACCCTTTGGAACAATGATGTCGGCAAATTGTTTGCTGGGTTCAACGAACTCAAGATACATGGGTCTAACCGTAGACTTATACTGCTGAATAACTGATTCGAGCGTTCGATCTCTTTCTTCCATGTCACGTTTCAGTCGTCTTATGAAGCAAATGTCCAGGGCTGTATCCATATAAATAGACGTATTGAGACGTTTTCTAATGGTCTTGTTCACTAGTAGTAAAATACCCTCAATTATGATGACAGGACGGGGTTCCATTAAAATTGTCTGCTTTGTCCGGGTGTGAATTTTATAGTCATAGGTTGGAATCTGAACGGATCGTCCTGTAAGAAGTTCATCGAGATGATGCACTAGTAAACTATGATCAAAGGCATTTGGGTGGTCATAATTGGTCTTAATTCTCTCTTCCATTTCCATGTGACTTTGGTCTTTGTAATATGCATCTTCGTTCATGATGGCAATATTGTCTTCGCCCAGTTCTGCTTTTAGTTCATTAAAAATAGTGTATGAGAGCAAGCTCTTACCTGATGCTGAGGCACCGGCGATTCCAATAATGATCGGGGTCATGACTGCAAATTTTCCAAATAGTAGTTTTGGCTATAATATCGGAGACACTGGTCTCTGTCATGATACCAGGAATCAATACTGACTCTTAAAATCCACGGGTTGTAAAATTCATGCTGTTTTAATCCCAGTTCGAGGCTACAATGTTGCCAATATATATACAGACAAAAGGAAACATTATGTCCCTGATAAAAATGGCCGATCTCGACCTGGCTGGTAAGCGTGTACTCATTAGACAAGATTTAAACGTACCCTTAGATGATCAGGGGCAGGTTTCCAGCGATAAACGCATTAAAGCATCACTGCCAACAATCAAACTTGCTCTGGAACAGGGTGCTAAAGTGATGGTGATGTCGCATCTGGGCCGGCCCGAAGAAGGTGTTTATGACGCTAAATACTCGTTGCAGCCAGTTGCTAGCTACTTATCTGCATTACTAGGTCTTGATATCCCCGTTGTTAAAGATTGGGTCGATGGATTTGAACAACTCTCTGATCTGGTATTACTTGAAAATGTTCGCTTTAATCCGGGTGAAAAGAAAAATGATGATGCTTTGTCTAAAAAAATGGCGGCCTTATGTGATATCTATGTAATGGATGCATTTGGTACAGCGCATCGGGCTCAGGCATCAACTCATGGTGTCGCCAAGTATGCGCCTGTTGCCTGTGGTGGCCCCTTGTTGACCGGAGAACTGGATGCCTTGGCCAAAGTTATGAAGAAGCCTGCACGTCCGATGGTGGCTGTTGTCGGTGGTGCTAAGGTGTCAACCAAGTTAACGGTATTGGAAAGTTTATCCAGTGTTTGTGATCAACTCATTGTTGGCGGCGGGATCTCAAATACCTTCGTGGCGGCTAGTGGGTATAATGTAGGCAAGTCTTTATATGAAAAGGATTTGATTCCACAGGCACAGAAGTTAATGGAACGCTTTGATATTCCTTCTGCGACTGACGTACGTACAGCGAAAAATTTTTCGGATACGGAAGTCGCTGTAATAAAGCCCGTTGATCAGGTCACTGATGATGAGCAAATTCTGGATTTAGGACCGGATACGGCAGAGCGATACGCCGAAATATTGAAAAGCGCCAAGACCATATTATGGAATGGCCCCTGTGGTGTATTTGAGTTTGATAATTTTTCTGCCGGAACCCGGGTCATCGCAGAGGCGATTGCCGACAGCGATGCTTTCTCTGTGCTAGGCGGTGGCGATGTGATCGCAGCTGTCCAAAAATTTGATATGGAAGATCGTTTTTCGTACATATCCACAGGCGGTGGTGCCTTCCTGGAATTTGTTGAAGGAAAAACACTGCCAGCGGTAGCGATATTAGAAGAACGTGCTAAAAACTAAATTATTTAAATGACATCAGGAACGAATCATGACTCATAAAATTTCAGATTTTATTAAACCCGGCGTTATATTTGGTGATGACACCCAAAAGATTTTTGAATTAGCCAAGGCGGGTCAGTTTGCATTGCCTGCGGTTAATGTCGTGAACACAGACTCGATTAACGCGGTTATCGAAGCTGCAGCCAGGGTTAATTCTCCGGTTGTTGTCCAGTTTTCAAATGGTGGCGCGCAGTTTTTTGCTGGTAAGGGGTTAAAACTTGAAGGGCAGGGTGCTCAGGTGGCAGGAGCTATTGCAGGGGCAAAGTATGTGCACTCTATGGCTGATCTTTATGGTATCCCGGTGATTCTCCATACCGACCACGCGGCTAAAAAGTTATTGCCTTGGATAGACGGTCTTTTGGACGCGGGTGAAAAATTCTTTGCAGAAACGGGTAAACCCTTGTTTTCTTCTCATATGTTGGATTTGTCCGAAGAACCGTTAGAAGAAAACATTGAGATCTGTGCCCGTTATTTGGAGCGTATGGATAAAATCGGTATGACGCTTGAAATTGAACTGGGTTGTACCGGTGGTGAAGAAGACGGTGTCGATAATACCGATATGGATAATTCTTTGCTCTATACTCAGCCTGAAGATGTTGCTTATGCCTATGAAAAGCTGAGTGCAATAAGCCCAAGATTTACCATTGCTGCAAGTTTTGGCAATGTTCATGGTGTATATAAGCCAGGTAATGTGCAATTAACGCCTTCTATTCTGGATAATTCACAGAAATACTGTTCTGAAAAATTTGGCTTACCTGAGAAATCACTGAATTTTGTCTTCCACGGTGGCTCGGGTTCTTCCGCTCAGGAAATCGAAGAGTCAATTGGCTATGGTGTGATTAAGATGAATATCGATACTGATACTCAATGGGCTTGTTGGAATGGTGTACGTGAATATTATGTGGCAAACGAAGGCTATCTACAGGGGCAAATCGGAAATCCGGATGGTGATGAAAAGCCGAATAAGAAGTTTTATGATCCTCGTGCCTGGTTAAGAAAAGGGCAGGAAGGTATTGTAGCGCGACTAGAACAAGCATTTAAAGAATTGAACTCGATTGATCGATACTAACAAGTAAAAGTCACCCCTCCAGATTCCTGTTTGAGAGGGGTTTTTTTATGCCGGGGACTTGTCGATAAAGAACCTGTGTTTAGTCACAAAAACAACGCAACGTATGAGCAACTGGCTTTTAGTTGATAGTTTTCTTTCCTGGCCCACTCAAACCCAAAATCAACCAGTTTTTTCGCAATACCCTTGCCGCGAAAAGCGACAGGTACAAAGCTATAATCGAAGTTAATCGTTTTAGCATCGATCAACCGGTAGGTTAGTAATGCGATGTCATCAGTGCCATCTATAGATGCGGTAAAACGCGACTGATCAGGTTCATGCTGTATGTTCATTTGAATTATCTCCGTGTCAGCTTAATTGAAGGTAGTCCATGCTTGATAAGGTTTTCCAATCTGTCTTTATTGTTCTCAATGCTTAATAGCAGTCCCGGAACCAGCAGCAAGATCAGTATGGTGCCAAATGCCAAACCAAATACTAGCACAATGGCCATAGGTATTAGGAACTGAGCATCGAAAGATTGTTCAAACATTAGGGGGGTTAGTCCTGCTATTGTCGTAATCGAGGTGAGTAATACCGCTCTTAGCCGTTGGCAAGCCGCTTCAATGACTGCGTCTTCAGGTTTGAGTCCTTCGGCCTTCAGGCGTTTATAAAACGTAATTAATACGATCGAGTCATTGATGACAATACCGCTAAGACCGAAAAGTCCAAAAAGGCTGAGTAGTGAAACATCCACACCCATAACCCAGTGCCCAAACAAGGCACCGGTTAATCCAAAAGGTATGGCGATCATGACCGCCAGTGGCCAAACCCAACTTTCGAATACCCAGGCTAATATGCCGAAAATAAGTATGGCTGCCAATAGAACACCATAACCCATATCGCTTAGTATTTTGCGTTCATCGAGTCGTTGTCCCTCGATGACTGACCGTACTCCATAGGCAGATGAGATTTTGGGTACCAATTGCTCGTCGATGACTTTATTGATTTCAATAGCATTAGCGACATCTTCATCGATATCGGCAGTCACTATGACTGACATCTCGCCTTCCTGGCGGGTGAGCGAATCCACGCCACGTTGAAAATTAATGTCAATTAGACTACCAAGTGGCGCCCAGTTATCACCATTGAGGTGTATAGGCAAGGATTCTAACATGTCAATGCTTGCAGATTGAGCCTCCGGAAGCCGCAGAAGAATATCAAGGTCATCGCCGTTTTCCTGGATGAAACTCACTGATCTACCATCCAGCATTGATCTGGTCCTGGCCGCCAGATCGCTAAGGTTAAACCCGAGTGACTTGGCATAGGATGTTAGTGTGAATCGCATTTGCTCA
>Ga0224506_10000543_pt1 | contig 31335 bp, 31 predicted proteins | sample SF_Jan12_sed_USG_2_FD_169108 | JGI IMG/M metagenome (GOLD analysis project Ga0224506, IMG submission 169108) | Sediment microbial communities from San Francisco Bay, California, United States - SF_Jan12_sed_USGS_8_1 | ecosystem: Environmental > Aquatic > Marine > Sediment | place: USA... | reverse complement strand
TTTTATAAGGGTATTAAGCTGTTTCAGATATCTGATTTTGTTGTTTTTCTCTTTGTTCAAAGAAACGGTTTAGTGCGATAAGAATAATAATAAGATAAGTAAAACCTATGCCAATCAGCACGGTAAAAATCAACAATGACACAAGTGAAATACTTACTGGTTTACTGAATGGGATTAAGCCTTCAATCACCTCGAATTCATTTTTAAGAAATAAAGTTTTTTCAATAGCTAGAATGTCATCATTAATGTTTATATCTTCTTTGAATACAGAGAGTGGGTTCGTAACTTCCTGACCTGCCAAAATTACATTATCGGAACCTTGACCTCCTTGTTGTTTTGAGAGACTTTGATAGACCTCAAATATGGCATGTTTTAAGCTATCAATCTTGAGTTGTTCTTTTTGTAACTTCTCTTTTCTTTTTAGTAATGTTTTTCGGTCGATTTCTATCCGTTTTTTTATATAATCACTCTCGATAAAGTAATTTTCGATTGCAGAATCAAGCATACTAATAACACTATTCTCTTCAGTAAGAATGGTTATTTTAAATGTATCAGGATTTCTGATTTCTATTTTTTTGGTAACACTATTAATAATATCTTCCTCCAACTTTAAATTGGATAGTTTTTCTTTCAAAAGTTCTACTTCCAATTTTTCATCTTCTGTTACAAATGGCTCAAATTCGAAGCCTTTAATAAGTTCTGCTGTAGCAAGATCAATATTAAGTACCTTAGCTAAGGTGGTTTTATCCTTTTCTTCAGCTAATAAATTGAGTTTACTTATGTTATTATGTACTAACTGTGTATTTAGGTATTCAGACTTAACCAACATAGAACTACCAAATGTTTGTTTTTTAATGGTAAAATAAAAACTCAATACAGCTAGTAGAAAGGTAGATATAACTACAGCGAAATATTTAAAATAATCTATAGCAACTCTTCTTATTAAGGCAATAAAATTGATTATTCTCTCAAAAAACGAATGAACTGCTTTTCCAATGTAATTGAACAAATCTTTTAAATCGATTTCGTCAGAGTTTTGATTTTGTGTTGATGACATAATATAGAAATTTGTGCAATTTTATTAAATATTGAGCAGTTATTGCAAAGTTATATTAAAATAATTTAGTTTTGCACATATTTTTAAATGAGATATGGAAAAAATTGCAGTTATAGGTTTAGGCTATGTAGGGTTACCTCTAGCGGTAGAATTTGGGAAAAAGAGAGAAACTATCGGGTTTGACATAAACTTAGATCGAATTGAAGAGTTGAAAAATGGTTTTGATCGTACATTAGAAACTACTTCTGAAGAGCTTGCTGAAGCTACATTACTTTCTTTTACTTCTTCAATTGAAGATATAAAAAAAGCAACTATTTTTATTGTTACTGTACCCACCCCAATTGATGAATACAAAAAACCAGACTTATCACCATTGATTAGTGCTAGTAAGTCTATTGGAGAAGTCCTGAAGGTTGGAGATATTGTTATTTATGAATCGACCGTTTTTCCTGGTTGCACCGAGGAAGTTTGTGTTCCTGTTTTAGAAGAAATAAGTGGATTAAAATTTAATAAAGATTTTTTCTGTGGCTACTCACCTGAAAGGATCAACCCAGGAGACAAAGAACATCGTTTGCCAACTATTAAGAAAGTGACCTCGGGCAGCACTCCTGAAATTGCTCAAAAAGTAGATGAGTTATACAAGAGTATTATTACAGCAGGAACGCATTTAGCATCAAGTATTAAGGTGGCAGAAGCCGCAAAAGTAATTGAAAATTCTCAACGTGATTTGAATATCGCATTTGTAAATGAATTGGCATTGATCTTTGAGAAAATGGATATTGATACACATGAAGTGTTAGAAGCCGCTGGGACAAAATGGAACTTCCTGCCATTCAAACCAGGTCTTGTTGGGGGGCATTGTATAGGTGTCGATCCTTATTACCTTACTTATAAAGCCGAATCATTAGGGTATCGCCCTGAAGTTATTCTTTCAGGAAGAAGAATTAATGATGGTATGGGAGATCACATCGCTAGCAAAGTGGTGAAATTGATGATACAAAAAGGTCACCAAATAAAAAGTAACAAAGTACTCGTTTTAGGAATTACTTTTAAAGAAGATTGTCCAGACATACGAAACAGTAAAGCAATAGATGTGATTACGGAGCTTACATCGTATGGGCTTCACGTAGATGTTTTCGACCCACAAGCTGATAAGGAAGAAGTCGAAAAGGAGTATGGTATTCGTCTCATTGATAAATTATACAATAAGTATGGAGCAGTAGTGCTGGCTGTAAATCATAAAGATTTCACAAACTTAAACTGGGAAGATTTTACAATTGAAGGCACCATTATTTATGATGTAAAAGGTGGTTTAGATAAAAAAATAATAACTTCAAGATTATAACTATGAAAGGAATTATACTTGCTGGAGGCTCAGGAACTCGCTTACACCCACTAACATTGGCCGTGAGTAAGCAACTTATGCCTGTGTATGATAAACCCATGATTTATTATCCTTTATCCACATTGATGTTGTCGGGTATACGGGAAATTCTTATTATATCCACACCACATGACTTACCTAACTTTGAAAAATTATTAGGATCGGGAGAAAATTTGGGTTGTAAGTTTAGTTATGCTGTTCAGGAAAACCCCGAGGGATTAGCACAAGCATTTATAATTGGAAAAGAATTTATTGGAAATGATAAAGTAGCCTTAATTTTGGGAGATAATATTTTTTATGGATCAGGATTAGCTAATAAATTGCAAGAAAACAATAACCCTGAGGGAGGAGTTGTATTTGCTTATCACGTAAATGATCCTGAGAGATATGGCGTAGTTGAATTTGATGAGAAATTTAATGCGCTTTCTATTGAGGAAAAACCAGGTAAACCTAAATCAAATTATGCTGTTCCTGGTTTATACTTTTACGATAATAGTGTGGTTAATTATGCTGCAAACCTTGAACCAAGCCCTAGAGGAGAGTTAGAAATTACGGATATAAACAAAATTTATTTGGAAAAAGGGCAATTAAAAGTAGGAAGAATAAGTAGAGGAACTGCATGGCTAGATACAGGAACATTTAATTCTTTAATGCAAGCAGGGGAATATGTAAGAGTAATAGAAGAACGGCAAGGGTTAAAAATAGGTTGTATTGAAGAAATTGCATATAATATGGGTTATATCGATCAAAATCAATTAAAAGAATTAGCGCAACCTTTAGTAAAAAGTGGGTATGGCAACTATCTATTTAGTTTATTAAAATGAAAGTAACGGAAACAAAACTTAAAGATTGTTATATTATTGAGCCTTCTGTTTTTGAAGACAACCGTGGATATTTTTTTGAAAGTTTTAATCAGGAAAAATTCGATCAATTAACGGGTACGAAAACCGTTTTTGTTCAGGATAACCAGTCAAAATCATCTTATGGTGTATTAAGAGGGTTACATTTTCAGAGGGGAGAGCATTCACAGGCAAAATTAGTTAGAGTTCTGTCTGGAGAGGTATTGGATGTTGCGGTTGATATTCGGGAAAACTCTCCTACTTATGGTGAACACTTGACGGTTAGGTTAAGTGCAGAAAACAAAAAACAACTCTTTGTTCCACGTGGGTTTGCACATGGATTTATCGTATTAAGTGATACTTGTGAGTTTTTTTACAAGTGCGATAACTTTTATAATAAAGATGCTGAGGGAGGAATTATTTTTAATGATAAAAATTTGAGGGTTGATTGGGAAGTAGATATTAACAAAATTAGGGTTTCAGAAAAAGATGAATTATTGCCTGTTTTTCAAAAATGAATAATAAGATTAATGTACTTGTAACTGGAGCAAACGGTCAGCTTGGAAACGAGCTAAAAGAGCTGTCTAAGAATTGTCCCGAATTAGATTTTAAGTTTACCGATGTCGAGGAATTAGACATCACTTCATTGAAAGAAGTAGAACATTTTTTTAATATCAATAGTTTTCATTTTTGCGTAAATTGTGCGGCTTATACTGCTGTTGATAAAGCAGAAGAGGATAAAGAAAAAGCACAATTAATTAATGTTACTTCTTCCGAATATTTAGCTAAAGTAACAGCAAATCATGAAATAAAATATATTCATATTTCTACAGATTTTGTTTTTTCAGGTGAAAAAAACAGGCCTTATTTAGAAGATGATCATACCCTCCCAGTAAGTGTGTATGGCTTAACCAAGCTTGCTGGAGAAAAAATGGCTTTAGATAATAATGAAGAAACTATAATTATAAGAACATCTTGGCTCTATTCGTCTCACGGAAACAATTTTGTAAAAACAATGCTTCGACTTAGTGAAAGCAAAAAGGAACTTAGTGTAATATTTGATCAAATTGGAACACCTACTTACGCCCATGATTTAGCAAAAGCAATTATTGACATTATATTGTCAGGAAAATTTGAATCGGGCATGTTTCATTATAGCAATGAGGGTGTTGCTAGCTGGTATGATTTTGCAAAAATGATTTTTGAAGAAAAAGGAATTAATATTAAGGTAAATCCAATTTCAACCGAGGCATTTCCTACTCCTGCAAAAAGACCGCCATATAGTGTTATGTCAAAAGAAAAAATAAAAAATACATACAGGTTAGAAATTCCTTATTGGAGGGATAGTTTGAGAAAATGTTTAAATAAACTTTAGTTAAATGATAAAGACCATATTAATAACGGGAGGAGCGGGGTTTATAGGATCTAATTTTATCCCCTATTTTTTAGAAATTAACCCAACTTATAAAGTGGTAAACCTGGACATACTAACGTATGCTGGTAATCTAGAGAACCTGAAAGACGTTGAAAATAATCCAAATTATACCTTTGTAAAAGGGGATATTTGTGATAGAGTATTAATTGAAAAATTATTTAAAGAAAATGATTTTGATGGAGTGATTCATTTCGCTGCTGAATCTCATGTTGATAATTCGATAGCCGGGCCAGAAGCATTTATTAAAACAAATGTGAATGGTACATTTACTTTATTGGATGTAGCTAGAAAAAATTGGATGGACGCTCCATTTGAATTCAAACAGGGACAAGAAAAGTGTCGATTTCTCCATATTTCAACGGATGAAGTATATGGTACATTAGGTGAAACAGGGCTTTTTACTGAAGAAACCCCCTATGCTCCCAATAGTCCTTATAGCGCTTCAAAAGCCGCTTCAGATATGATCGTTCGTAGCTATTTTCACACTTATGGAATGAATGTCGTTACGACAAATTGCTCTAATAATTATGGGCCCAAACAACATAAAGAAAAATTAATCCCCACGATAATCAGAAAAGCATTAGCTGAGGAACCTATTCCAATATATGGAGATGGAAAAAATATTAGAGACTGGTTATATGTATTAGACCATTGTAGAGGTATTGATTTAGCATTTCATTCTGGTAAATCTGGAAACACCTATAATATTGGTGGAAAGAATGAGAGAGACAACATGCAAATAGTTAATACTATTTGTGATATTTTAGATGGTAAAAAATCTTTGATGAATGGTAGTTATAAGCAATTTATTACTTTTGTGAAAGATAGGCCAGGACATGATAAGCGTTATGCTATTGATGCTTCAAAAATTGAGTCGGAGATAGCTTGGGGTGCTAATGAGGATTTTGATAGCGGAATTATTAAAACAGTTGAATGGTACTTGGCTCAAGTAGAATAATAACTACAATTGTAAATTATTAATGAAATACTATTAGAAATGGACAGTATCCAAATGGTTGATCTCAATAGTCAATATCAAAGGTTAAAAGAATCAATAGATTTAGAAATACAAGGTGTTCTAGACAGTTCAAATTTTATCAATGGTATACAAGTAACATCCTTTGCTAAAGACCTTGCTCGTTATAATAATTGTGGTTTTGTGCAAACCTGTGCAAATGGCACGGATGCTTTGCAAATAGCAATGATGACGTTAGGGTATAAACCAGGCGATGAAGTAATTGTTCCTTCGTTTACATATATTGCAACAGTAGAGGTTATTGCACTACTTGGATTAAGACCTGTATTTGTTGATGCAGATCCTAACACATTTAATATTGATGTTAAAAAAATAGAAGAAGTTATTACAAAAAAAACTATTGGAATAGTACCTGTTCATTTGTACGGTCAATGTGCAAATATGGAAGAGATAATGAAAATCTCTAAAAAACATGGAATCAGTATTATTGAAGATACAGCCCAAGCAATTGGTGCTGAATATACTTTTGAAAACGGTAATGTTGCGAAAGCTGGGACAATGGGAGATATTGGGATTACTTCATTTTTCCCATCAAAAAACTTGGGTTGTTATGGAGATGGGGGAGCCATGTTTACTAATGATGAATTAATATTCAATAAATTTAGAATGATTTCTACTCATGGACAAAGCAAAAAATATATCCATGATTTGATAGGAGTTAATTCTCGACTTGATACTATTCAAGCAGCTATCCTTTCCGTGAAATTGAAAGAATTAGATGATTTTGCTAAACGCAGAAATGCAGTTGCAACGAAATATGATAATGCGTTCCAAAATATTGAACAAATTGACATCCCATTCCGAAGCGTAAATTCAACACATGTTTTTCATCAATATACTATAAAGTTGCACAGCGATGATAGGGATCATTTTAGAAATTATCTTCTGAGCAATAGTATCCCAAGCATGGTTTATTATCCTATACCAGTTCATCTACAAAAAGCGTATAAAGATTTTGGGTATAAAAAAGGCGATTTTCCTATTACTGAAAAATTATGTTCTCAAATTATATCCTTACCAATTCATACTGAAATGGTAGGTTCTCATCAGGATTATATAATTGAAACTATAAAAACATATTTTAAATAAAGTGAAAGACAAATATTATTCTGACGAGACTTCTATTATCGATGGGAATTGTGACATAGGAAGAGGAACAAAAATATGGCATTTTTCACACATTATGTCTAATTGCACAATTGGTGAAAACTGTAATATAGGGCAAAACGTTGTGGTGTCATCCGATGTGATTTTAGGAAACAATGTTAAGGTTCAGAATAATGTTTCAATTTATACAGGCGTTATTTGTGATGATGATGTTTTTTTAGGCCCATCCATGGTTTTTACAAATGTAATTAACCCTAGGAGTGCAATTATAAGAAGAGATCAGTACTCAAAAACAATAGTCGGAAAGGGGGCTTCAATTGGCGCAAATGCAACCATCGTTTGTGGTCACGATATTGGTAAATATGCTTTTATTGGTGCAGGTGCAGTGGTAACCAAAACGGTATCAGATTATGCTTTAGTAGTTGGTAACCCAGCAAAACAAATAGGGTGGATGAGTGAATTTGGACATAAATTATTATTTAATGAAAGAGGAATAGCTTTGTGTGATGAAAGTGGAGATAAATACATACTGGAAAACAACGTTGTAAAAAAAATAGTTAAATGAAAAATTTTGGATTAATAGGAGCAGCAGGTTATGTAGCTCCTAGGCATATGAAAGCAATTAAAGATACAGGTAACAATCTATTAGCTGCCTTAGATAAATTCGATAGTGTAGGGGTTATTGATAGCTTTTTCCCTAATGCTGATTTTTTTGTAGAATTTGAAAGATTTGATAGACATTTAGAAAAGTTGAAATATGAAAAAGATGTAAATTTAGACTACGTAAGTATTTGCACGCCAAATTATTTGCATGATGCCCATATTCGTATGGCACTCAGAAGAGGAGCGGATGCTATTTGTGAAAAGCCTTTGGTGCTAAACCCTTGGAATGTTGATAAACTTGTTAATATGGAAAAAGAAACTGGAAGTAGGGTTTGGAATGTTCTTCAGTTACGACTACACCCAAGTATAATTGCGTTAAAAGAAAAGGTAGCTAATGGTCCTAAAGATAAAGTGTATGATGTAGATTTAACTTATTTAACCTCTAGGGGGCATTGGTATTTTACCTCTTGGAAGGGAGAAATTGAAAAATCAGGAGGAATAGCCACAAATATTGGGGTTCACTTTTATGATATGTTATCTTGGGTGTTTGGTGATATTAAACAAAACATTGTTCATATTCATGATAAAGAAAAAGCCGCAGGTTACTTAGAGTTTGAAAAGGCGAGAGTAAAATGGTTTTTATCTATTGATTACCAATATATTCCTAAAGAAATTAAAGAAAAAGGACAAAGAACCTATCGTTCAATTACAGTTGAAGGAAATGAATTAGAATTCAGCGAAGGTTTTGCCGACTTACATACTCAAACATATAAACAAATACTAACAGGAAAAGGATTCGGTCTTGAAGAGACACTACAAGCTATAAATATTGTTCATGACATTAGACACAATAAACCTGTTGGTTTAATCGGGGAATATCACCCAATGATAAAAAATAGTTAATTTTTTTAAAAATGGTTGTTGTATTGTGACAATATATATTGTTGTTTTTTAATAATTGTTGACGGTTATAGTTTTCGAAAATAATCAAATGGCATCTACACTACATGAAATTATTAAAAAATATAACAAAATCTCAATTTACTTACAACTCCTTGGTGTTAATGTTAGGAACTGTTTTTGCCCAAGCAGTACCTTTTTTATTATCCCCAATCTTAACTAGAATTTACCAACCTGAAAACTTTGGTGATTACTCCTTATTTGTTAGTTATTTTAATGTGGCGGTTATAATTATACATTTAAGGTATGAATTGGCAATTATGAAGCCTCGGTTTATTTCAGATGCATTGAGGATAATTCAAGGATCCATAATTATTGGTGTATTATTAACGCTTATAGCATATGTGTCTCTTTTTGCTTTACAACTTTCATTCGATGCTTTAAAATTATTTGAATTTACGTGGTTGTTGCCTATCACAGCATTTTTAGGAGGGATATATTTATTGCTTAGCAATTGGTTTACAAAAAATTTGAATTACAAAAATGTATCGTTTAGTAAAGTTTTTCAAAGTAGCTCTAACTCTATTGTTGCAATCATTTTAGGGTATTTTTTCTTTTACTCTAATGGTTTGATCATTGGGTATATTGTTGGATTGATTGTTGCCATATTGTTTTTTTCCTTAAATCTCAATCATAGATTTTATACGATATTTAGTGATTTTGATTTTAACAAAATCAAAAAACAATTAAACCGGTATGTTGATTTTCCTAAGCATAACACTTTTTCAACCTTTTTGAATTCCGTTTCTGTATTTATACCCCTTTGGTATATTTCATATTCCTTTGATAACGATACTGTGGGCTATTTTGGATTATCAACTAGAATAGTTGCGGCACCATTAATGCTTATTTCTTCTTCGGTTTCACAAGTTTTGTACGAAAAATCGACTAGCCTGTATAATAAAGGAGGAGACTTGCATTCATTTGTAAAGCGATTATTTTTTAAAATGGCGCTTATATACGCAATGCCGTTAGTGATTTTGATTCTATTCTCGGAGTTTCTTTTTGGCTTTGTGTTTGGAGAGACCTGGGTTCAGGCGGGAGTTATTACTAAATATATATGTGTCGGTGTCATTATCCAAATATTAGTTAACCCATTTACACTAATATTTGCTGCTGTTGATCAATTGAAAATAATCATGAAATGGCAAATGTCATATTTTGTTGTTTGCCTTTTTGTTATTGTTATAAATAAAATGTTTTTTAAAGGAAATCTATACAGTTATCTACTGCTGTTTTCGTGTTTTAATGTAATAATGTATATGGTTTATTTTTGGCTTATTCTTAAGGTCTCCAAAACAAAAAACACTTTGTTGATCGCAAAAAAATTATAATATTAGATTATTTTTATGAATAAAAACATCAACGTGTTATATCTAGTTTGGGGAGAGAATGTGATTAGCAATGGCATTCTCCAGAATCAAGTATTGCAATTGACACATCGGCTAAATCAGAGCGCTTCGGTAAATGTGGAATTGTTACTTGGTGTTCCTGTATTAAATTATTTTCTGAAAGGAGTTAGTAGAAAGCAAGTAAGTAATAGCCTTAATGTGTTTAGAAAGACGCGTTCTTTTCATACAAAACGAATTTTCTTACCTACTAAATTTTATATTCACCCAATTCTTATTCCCTTTTTAATTTTGCCATATGTGTTTTTCCTCAACAATAAAGTGCACTCATTAAATATTGATGTGCTTCATTGCCGATCTTATCCAGCTACTTTGCTAGCATATCTCACTAAAAAAATACTGGGGGCAAAATATAAAATAGTCTTTGATGCTCGAGGGCTATACTGTGAAGAAGCTGTAATGAGGAAAGCTTTTCACTTTAAAGGTTGGTCTTATAGAACATGGAGAAAAATCGAGGTGCGTCTTCTTAATGGTGTAGATTGCGTTGTTGTTGTTTCAAAAACTTTTGCTGAAATCATGGCTGAGAGAACAACGAATAAAAACATTTGTACAATACACACCAGCACAAATGAAGAAATTTTCTCTTCAATGGAGAAATTAAAAAAGGATAAGATAAAAAAAGAATTAGGGATTAAGAGCAAAACCCTTGTTTATCTAGGTGGACTGGAATCAAATGGATGGTATTCTATTGAGCGTCTAGCATTTGTGTTTAGTTCCTTTTCTGAAATTTTCCCATATGCTCAATTACTTATTATATCTCATACGGAACAAGAGTATATTTTTGCAATCCTAAAACAATTAGGAGTGTCTACAAATAGTGTTATAGTTAAATCTAGTAATTCCCCACAAACTACAAACGAATTGCTAAATGCAGCAGACTTGGCAGTTGCTGCATTCCAAACCAATAGAAACGAAATAGAACAAGTAATTGATTATACTGTAATTTCTTCAAAAACGGGTGAATATTTATCTGTAGGCCTACCTTTAATATACGACAAAAAAATGGGTGCTGCTGCCCAATTGATAGAAAAACATCAACTTGGTGTTACTTTTGACGATAACATTAGCACTCAAGAATTAAAAAAATCAATTATTCAGGTAATGGATAACTATCCATTATATGTGAACAGGTGTGTTAAAGCCAGTAAGACATTTAGCACAAAAGAGCATGTGAAAAAGTATATTGATATATATATTGATATTTGTAAAGCTGATAAATAAACTACTGGGACTAATTATATCTTTTCATCTTATATGAAACAACTTATTATTTTCTTGTTGATTTTCTTTGTAGTGGCTACGATATTGGATAGGATTTATTACTATTATTTTATCCATAATTCTGAACCCATTCATATTGCATTGAATGTTCAATCTACCAAATCGCAAGAAATAAAAATATACTATTCCACAGAATCAAGTCCTGTTTTTGACGAACAAAAACTTGTTAAATCTTTTTATACTTCTTCGAATTTATTTGAGAGTGTAGATTTTGAGCTTCCCGTTAATTCATTAAAGAGTTTTAGAATTGATTTCGCTAATGGCGCTAATGTAGTAATAAAAAGTATTGCTATTTCCAAAGGGAAATTTATGATTGATTGGAACTACAAGCTTATTTATGCCTACTTTATTGAAAATGAGTCTTTAATAAAACACCTTGATAAGGACAGGCTTAATTTGGAAGTTGTAGGTATATATCCATATATATCATTAAGACAAAATAAACAAAACTTACTTCCTTCAATGTATCTTTTAGGAAATAATAAACTGATTTTACTCTTTCCAGTATTGCTATTGTCTATACTAGTATATACATTTCTGCAAATTTTTTATCCTTTATTAAAAGTTGAAAAACATTAACTTATGGTATTTAGTTCTGTATTATTCTTGTTTCTTTTCCTACCCATAGTGTTGGGAGTGAATTTCATACTTAAAAAGGAATTTAGGAATGCGTTTCTATTATTAGTGAGCTTGTTTTTCTATGCTTGGGGAGAACATTTTCTTGTACTTCTTATGCTATTTATTATAGCAATAAATTATATTTTTGGAATAGCACTAGCTCAAAACAGTTCTCATAAACTTTTGTCCAAAGTTATTTTATCAATTGGTATAGCTATAAACCTCTCAATTTTAGGGTACTATAAATATATTCATTTCATCATTGAAAACATGAGTAAATTGGGATGGAAAATAAACTTAGATGTAGATGATGTTACACTGCCACTAGGTATATCATTTTTTACATTCCAAAGTGTCTCTTATCTTTTTGACGTCTATCGAAAGGGCGTTGATAGTCAGAAGAATTTACTTCATCTAGGGTTATATATATCATTGTTCCCACAGCTTATAGCTGGTCCTATTGTAAGATACAGTGACATTCATGAAGAAATAAAAAACAGGACGATAACTAAAGAGCTTTTTTCTGAAGGAGTTATTCGATTTATTAGAGGGTTAGCCAAAAAGGTAATTATCGCCAACAACGTTGGATTAATCGCAGATGAAGCATTTAAAATACCAGCAAACGACCTCTCAACCTTGTTGGCATGGGTTGCAATAATTTGTTATACCTTACAAATATATTTCGATTTTTCAGGTTATTCAGATATGGCCATTGGCTTAGGGAAAATGTTTGGTTTTAATTTTAAAGAAAACTTCAATTATCCATATATAGCAAAATCTATTCAGGACTTTTGGAGGCGTTGGCATATTTCATTATCAACATGGTTCAGAGATTATTTGTATATCCCATTAGGAGGCAATAAAAAAAGTAAATTTAGAACTTACCTAAATCTAATCATTGTGTTTTTTATAACAGGACTATGGCACGGAGCCAGTTGGAATTTTGTTGTATGGGGGCTATATCATGGGTTTTTTCTTCTAATAGAAAGAACGGTTTCATTTTCTTTACCTAAAAAATTCAGCATTCTTAAAAGAGGTTATTTATTAATTGTTGTTATAGTAGGTTGGGTTATATTTCGATCCGAAACACTTAGTTATGCCATTGTTTTTATTAAAACTATGTTTTCCTTTTCATCAGGAAACAATAATTATCCATTAATATTTCTTAACTCTTATTATATCTTTATTATATGTGCAGGGATTGTGTTTTCAACTCCTATAAGACATTTTATGGTTGGCTTTACGAATAAAAAGCAAGAATATAAACACCTAGTTTTAGGAGTGAAATATTCAACTTATTTAATTCTGTTTTTGTTTTCTATATCAGAGCTTGCTCATTCCACATATAATCCATTCATTTATTTCAGGTTTTAATATTCTATTAATTAATTTTTTTATGAGAAAATATGTAATTCCTATAATCATTAGTTCGATATGCTTTGTTGTGGCAATATTTTTACTAAAAAAAGTTATTAAAACAAACCCAACACAAGTTAATCTTGTACTAAAGATTGAAGTATTAGAAAATGATTTGTTTCAAATATTTTATTGGGTAAAAGGGGATCCAAATTTTAATGAATTGAACTCTGTAAAGCAAAACGTTGAAGGGAAAGAAGGAATACAAACTTTAGTTTTCCCCATTCCTTTAGATAAAGATATAGAAAGGTTAAGAGTTGATATAGGTCAAAATTTTGAACAAAAAATGATGATAATAGAATCTGTAACGTTAAAGGCAAACAGTAATCAAATTGCTTTGAGCGATTCTTTGCTAGAATATTTTTACCCCAGCATGTACGTAACTATTAACAACAACAACATTTATCCCAAGCAGATTAATAGTAACTACGATCCATATTTAAAATCTAAACTTCTAGATAAGGAGATGGAATATTTAAAACAAAAACAACCTTTAATAAAGGTGATTTATGTTATAGGGTTCATTTTTTCTATTACAATGTTTTTGTTCGTCTTACATATGAATTTTAAACTAACATTTAAAGGCTTATCCCTTAAAATGTTTTTGTGGCTATTTATTTTTATAATTATATTTCCTTCACTATCTAAATATCTTCATATAGAAGATGAGGGGATCAATAATGAGAAAAGAAAATTAGCAGATAAGCCTAATTTTGAATTATCTAAAGAGTTCGCCACAAAGTACGAGGAATATTATAACGATCATTTTGGTTTTCGTAATACCATTATTAAATGGTCAAGTAATGTTAAAACTAATTTATTCAAAGTGTCTATTAAACCTAAAGAGGTTAAATTCGGTAATTCGCAATTTTTGTTTTATAATAAATTGAGTAGTGGTATTTATGCCAGTTACTCCAACGCTAACTTATTGACCCCCGATAAACTAGATGAAAAAATCAAGATATTACTTGAAAGAAAAAATAGATTAACCAAGAAAGGAATCAAATATGTTTGTGCATTTTGGCCCAATAAACACACGATATATTCCGAATATTTACCTTTCTCAATGTCTATTCAGAAAAAAGGAACTGTTTCTTTTGCCAACCAACTCATTGACTACAGCAACAGTAACGGTTTCCCTATTATTGATGTTAGTAGAGATCTATTGATGTCTAAGAAGGACAAACAACTATATTATAAATTTGATACGCATTGGAATAGTGCTGGGGCTTTTGTTGCTTATCAAGTTTTTTTCAATCAATCATTTTCTGAGTTAAAAGTAAAACCATATACTATAGATTCCTTTAATGTTAGTTATGAAAAAGTCATTAGTGGAGATTTAACGCAAATGCTTGCAATTGACAGTGTTAGGGGCTATGTAGATCAAAAACCCATATATTCTCTAAAAGATAAAACCAGAGGGTATGTTAACCTAGATGCAAAAGGGTTTCCGATTAGAACAGTAATTACAAGAAATGAAAATTGTGATAATCGCATCAAAGTTTTAGTGTTTGGAGACTCATATATGACCTTCCTTTATCAATTTTTTTCTTTGCATTTTTATGAAATTATATACATATGGGGTAAGTATGATGAGAAAATAGTTGAAAGTGTAAGTCCTGATATTGTTGTTTCTAGTTATGTTGAGAGAAATTTTATAGGAATGTTTAATGACTAAAACAATTCATAAAACGTATATCCTATATTAAAATTGGAGGTAAGCTTACTCAATTAAAAAAAGAGGCTAAACTTCACAGAAGATCACGTCAATTTGATTAAACTAAAAGTTAGTGGTGTAATACAAAAGAATTAATACAATCAATTATTTGGATTTGCTCTTCTGGAGTTAGTTCAAAGTAAAATGGCAGTCTAATAATACCGTCAGCATAAACATTACAATTAGGAAGTTCTTCCCCTTGATACTTACCAGAGTAAAAGGGGCTTTTATGCAAGGGCAAATAATGGAAGACTGCATTAATTTGTTGCTCTTTTAAATAATTTATAAGCCCATCTCTTTGCTCAATATTTTTGCAAACAATATAAAACATATGCCCATTGTTAGTTGCATATGTAGGGATGTCGGAGAGCATGATGCATCTTTTTTCTTCCAAAGGCTTAACCAGCTTGAAATACAGGTCATAAATTTCTTTTCTCCGTGATTGAATATCTTCCAGCCTCTCTAATTGAGCGTAAAGAAATGCTGCCATAATTTCTGAAGGTAAGTAGGAAGACCCAATATCTACCCAATTGTACTTATCCACTTGCCCTTTAAAAAAAGCAGTCCTATTTGTCCCTTTTTCCCAGATGATCTCGGCTCTTTCTACAAATTGATCATCATTCACAACTATCATGCCTCCTTCGCCAGAACTAATGTTCTTCGTCTCATGAAACGAAAATGCAGCAAGATGACCTATACTTCCTAAAGGCCTGCCTTTATAATAGCTATCGATAGCTTGAGCGGCATCTTCCACCACAAAAAGGTTGTGCCTACTGGCAATAGCCATAACAGAGTCCATATCACAGGCTACTCCTGCATAGTGAACCACAACTATTGCCTTTGTTTTAGGAGTAATGAGTTTTTCTATTTGTTTAGGATCAATATTGGGGTTTTCACTATTAGAATCACAGAAAATTACATTGACACCTCGCAGTATAAATGCGTTGGCGGTGCTCACAAAAGTGAATGAAGGCATTATCACTTCATCGTCTGGTTGAATATTTAGAAGTAGAGCGCACATCTCCAGCGCATCCGTGCATGATGTGGTCAAAAGGCACTTTTTGAAATCGTATTTTTCCTCAAAAAACTGCTGACAAAGTTGCGTGTATTTACCGTTGCCAGATAGTTTTTTTTGCGCAACTGTATCTGTAATATATTCGAGTTCTTTACCTGTTAGGTAAGGTTTGTTAAATCCTATTAATTTCATAGACCTCCTTTTAGAACAGCTAGCCCAAAACCCGTTTTGCCATAGTCGTTACCATTGTACAGCATATATAATTTGTTTTTATGCTCAAAGATGTACGGATAACAAATCATCTCTGCGTCCCAGCCTGATTCAGAAACCTCTATACCTACTTGATCATCTTTACGTACCCAATCTGTAGCATTCGGTGATTCTGCGTACCCTACACGGTAGGTGTCGCTAGTATTTCCTCCTCTGTAAGAATACCACATTCTATATTTTCCATTAATGAGAAGAACTCTGGGAACAGAAATAGCATACTCATTTTCATATTGAAAATCTATGGCCAATTTACCAGTAGGCTGCCAAAATATTCCATCTTGTGAAGTAGCCATTTTAATATGATAGTGATGCTTAAAATGATTGTTTGTCTTTTGCCATTTGATACAAGAAAGGTAATACATCAGGAATTGGTCACCTTTCCTTATGACACAGTTGCTAGCCACGAAACATGGATCATATACTGACCGATCAAGAATTGGCCCTTCTGAGTATTTTTTATAATCATTTGTTTTAGTGTTAAATATAGCTAGCCCGATGGCGTTTCTATATGGTACACTTGTCCCAATATTCCATCCAATATAGTAGAGGTATTTGGTGTCCTTGACATTGATTAGTTCACAACCCATAACCCCATCTTCATCAAAAAAACCAATCTCTCCTAAACCTAATACAGGTTCTTGAGATATTTCTAACACTTCCGTAGGTTCATTGACATCAATAATAATCCATCCGATAAGAGACTTGTTATTTTTATTTCGGGAGGAGAAATAAATTTTGATGTTAGTACCACCTAACCTTTCTACAAAAGGAACAGCTGCATGTGAAGACATCCAATCAGAGTTTCCTGAAGGAGTAAAAATGTGCCCTAGCTTTTTCCATTTGTTCATAACTTAATGTCTTTACTAGATTTATCGAGTTTGATAGGACGTGGTGCTACATAAACTCCATTTTCCTCAGTGTCTTTACTTAACACGACACCAGCTCCCAACAGAGTCCCCCTAGCCACCTTGACGTTGTGTCCTAGAGTTGCATTTACACCCAAAAAGCAGTTAGATTCTATAGTGCAATGTCCTGAAATCACGACATGTGAGCTAACAAAGTTGTGGTCTTTGATTATGCTATGGTGTCCGATATGATTGCCGCTCCACAGGATCACATTATTTCCTATTTCGACATAGGGTTGAATTGTATTGTCTTCAAAAATAAAACAATTATCCCCGCATTCATGTTTAGACAAGTATGTGCACTTTGAACTAATATAGCTAGCAAGGATATAGCCTTTTTTTTTAGCTTCATTGTACTTATTTTGTCGCAATTTATTCATTTGTGTATAGCTTAATGCTATGAACATTTGATATTGATCAGGAGGAAATACTTCTTGTACCCTTTGAAAAGAAACCATTGGTAATCCTTCATAAGTTTCGCTTTCTATGTAATCTGAATCTAAAGTAAATGCTACAACATCGAAATCTGAATCATCATTAAAATAGTTCTTTGCAATTTGAGCGACCGAACCTTTGCCAAATATTATTAGTTTATTCATGGAGATATTCTCTTATTTTCTAACCAAAATGGTAAACTCATATAAGTTGTAATCATGAAGCAATGCTACTTGACATGAGAATTTCTTCTTGCAATATGCAAATAATTCCTCAGGCTGTGCATAGTATAAATTATCTCTCATAAATTCGTTGTCAGAATATGAGGTTAGTAAATTAAACGAAAAACCCTTTGTTGATAAAGCATTAATTTTATTTAGTGTATCAAATATATAATCTTGCCATTCACTATTTACGATATTCATTCTAACATTGAAAATACCACTAGCTATTGTATAATCATATTTCTTTTCTTTTGGCAAACTGTTTTGCCATGCTATTGAGCTAGTTTCACCATAAAGTTCTTTGCCTTTGTTGGTCATTTCTTCACTAATATCGTAGCCTGTATATTTAAATTTTCCCGAATTTTGCTGTAACAAGAACTGATAAAGAGCACCATAACCAGCACCAAAATCCAAAAGGTTAATATTGTCCTTATTGTCAAATACTTTTATTAGTTGATTGAATCTGATTTCTTGCGAATCTTTAGAATTCCAATCCACACCTTGTGGCGTTGAACCATGCGTAAGTATTTTTTCGGTATAATATGAGTTTACCTTATTTAATATTTTATTTTTATTGGTCATTGAGTTTTTTTTCTACAATGTACAAAGGTCTGTTTTTCACTTGTTTAAATACCTTACCTAAGTATAGGCCTAATATTCCCATGCTTATCTGAAGTACTCCAGTAGAGAACAGTATTAGCACAAAAATAGACGCCCAGCCAGATTGAAACCCGCTTATATAATAATTGATTATGATAGTGAAGATTCCGACTATGGCTAGTAAAGATAGTGTAAAGCCCATATAGGTAGACAGTCTCAGAAGTCTTTCTGAATGAAACGTCCATCCTTGTATGGCCATACTCATCATATTCATAAAAGAATATGAGCTTTTTCCAGAATGCCGCTCTTGGTGATGTACTGGAACAACAATAGAATTAAACCCTACCCATTTTAGTATTTGTATATATAGCCTATCTTGATCTTTGACTTTAAGAAAGGCAACTTTTACCTTAGAGGAGAACAGAACCAAGCTTCCCATATTAACATCAAAATTTCTATCAGACAATAGTCTGAAGGACTTTTGATATATCGAGGATAGCAATTTTTTGAAAAAACTATGTTTGCGTTCAATCCGCTTCGTAAAAATTATATCATATCCATTATGATATTGTTCAAGTAACAACTTAATATTTGAAGGACTATCTTGTAAATCGCAATCCATCAATACAACTACGTCACCATGAGAGGCTTCAATACCAGCAGTGATCGCATAGTGCTGACCAAAATTTCGACTCAACTTTATTCCTTTAACAAATTTGTGTTGTGAACATAGGTTTTCTATTTTTTTCCAGGAACAATCAGGGCTAGCATCTTCTACAAGTATTATTTCAAAGTCTAGTTTTAGTATCCGTAATTCTTCTGATATTTTTTTTACCAATTCATGAAGAATGTCTTGTGCCATGTATACGGGACTGACAATTGATAATTTTAATGGATTCTTCATATTAAAAAGTTTTCATATAGGAATGTGCATTTTCACCTTCATTGAAAATTAAGTCTAAGATCGATACATCATGCGCAAAACCTTCGTGTAATTGATGGTATTCAGGGTACCCAGAATAATCCAAATAATTTATTTTGATATCTTCTTTTAAAAAGAGCGATTCGTCCATATAATTTTTAGCTGCAGGACCAGTATAATATTCTGTCCCGTTTACTTTTTTACATAAGTCAACGAGCCTTTCGGTTTTCCCTTCAACTAATCCTAATTCTGAGCTGCGGATAATTCTTGTAGTTATATTTAAAATCGAGTTGATGGCCTCTATGAATTGGATGTTAATTTCTGATAGATTATTGGTCTTACAATTCATGTATATTGACTCGATTGTGCTTTTATAATCTTTAAAAAAGGGAGCTTTAGAATAGTACTGATAAATCGTTTTCCAATGTTTTTCAGTCCAACTCAAGTCTAACACTTCAGTTTTATTTATTTTTTGAAAATACTTTCCTTTGACAGTGACAGGAATAGATAGCCAAGATGTTCCTTGAGGCGTTTTGAGTTTGTTTCTATTTCGCCAGTCCCTTTTAGTATACTGCATATCGTCATACACAATAAAAACATCAACAAGATTAATACTATCAAAATACCCTTTCCAAGGAATGTAGTTTGATTGTGTAATGAGAACCTTGGTCATATATAATATAAAAACAATGGTGAAATTTAAATAATTATAAACAATTACGCTATAATTTTTTATAATTGCTGATATCATCGTCAAAGATTAAATATCTTTGGCGATTGATTGTACTTTTAAAATTGAATCTTGTCATGTGAATTTAATTAATAGGTTGTAATGAATGGTTACTCTACGAATTTTCTTAAAATCAGCACGGTTTTTCTGTATCTAATATTGTTGTTTGTAATTGCGGTATTAATTTGGGTATCATTTCGAGGATTAGATATTACTGATGAGAGTTATTATTTAGTAGGGTATTTACAGAACATTGAACATGCATATGGACTTACATACTTTCATAAAATCTACAATACTTTCTTTGGATTTTTAAAATTAGGTATTGTTGAGATACGTCTTCTAAGAATTGGGCTTTCTATTATTACTAGTATGATGTTCGCTCATTCGCTATCAAAATATTTAAGAAAGTCAGGTGTCCTCACCAAGAATGAGTGGGACGTCCATTTCATATTTGTATGTGTATCGATAGGTTCGTTTCTTGGATATACTTGGCTTCCGCAGACGCTGTCTTACAATATTATGTCCTACCTGTTTTCACAGGGAGTTGTTATGTGTTATCTATATGGCGAATCTATATCTAGCAAGTCGTATAAAAATATTTTTAAAGTTTTGGTAGGCGTTTTTCTTGGAGCAAGCTTTTATAATAAATTTCCCAATCTCGTCACGTCATTAGCCATGCTACTGCCGTTCTCGTTTTTATCAAGAGCAGATTTGAATGTTAAAAAACGTATCTACTCGATTGGCAGCGATTTGTTGATGTACTCAATTGGAATATTGGCGATCTCAATGGCACTATTCAAAAACAATGTTTTTGCAAGCTTCGCTGATTACTTAAGCTTGATTTCACCAGATACAAATCAAACTGGGTCGACTGATTATTTTGAAATATATAGTAAGGATTTTAATGAGTTATTTACAAGGATGATTCCGTATTTATGGATAACATGTATTTACGGAATTTTATCGTTTTTTACTGTCTATAACACAAAAACCGTCATCCTTAAAAAATTTATGGAAATTTTCCCAATTCTGTTTGTTTTAGTGTTCATTTATGTTAATCAAAGCTACATGGGAGGTATAAGTAGGAAGAATTTACATTTTGATTTCTACCTGATCAGTACATTATTATTTTTGATAATTGTTTTCACTCACAAATCAGAACTTGGTCATAACTTTTACAAGTTGTTTCTAATCTGCATCTTCCTTTTTTCATTCCTGTCAGGAGGTTTGGGCACAAATAATGGATTAACGGGTCAATTCATGATCTATATGGCCTTTTTGATCGCAGCATTGTTAGTCGTAGCAATGAGCTTACGAAAATCATATTTATATATTTTAGCTTCGATTATTGTTTGTGTGTCAGCATCTCAAATAGTCACAGGAATGATATTTGATCCTTATAGGGAAGTACATGGAATAAAGGCTCAAAAATTTGAAGCAAATAATCTAAAAGGTTTTAATCACCTTATGCTTGATAGCGCTACTTATGATCTTAAAAAGAAGCTTAACACAGTGAGAAAATTAAGTGCTCAACATGTATTTGTTTATAGTCACCAAACAGGAATAGCTCTATTAACTGAAAAAACACCCTATGGTTTTGGTTGGTACTCACCATGGAATCCACATTTTTGCTCTAAATTAATTGAGAATGCGGAACAGGTAAAAGAAGAGGATATTATATTTATTATTCCAGACAAATTGAAAATGCATCCTGATGTACAGAACAGCCTTTCAAAAAGAGGGGTTAATTTCCCCGAGAACTATTCAATACTTCAACAAATTAAATTTGAAGATTGCCAAAATGGGAATAATATATTGTTGAACATATTTGTTCATAATACTATCAAGTATAATAATTATAAGCAATAGTCGCCTAATGTGTCACATCTGAGTACAGGGCAAACGCATCTAAAATAATTTGAACCGGAACAAAATAAGTGTTATAGTTGCTGTCAAAAGACAATCGTCAAATTATTTGATGTTTTCAAAGGGGTTTTAGATTCACGTGTTGATAGAACCAAACTTCACAAAATGTCTGATATCATATTTATTACCATAGCAGCAGTAATCAGTGGTGCTGAAACATGGAATGATATTGAACTGTACGGTGACACTAACAAAACATGGTTGGGTGAATATCTGGAACTGCCCAACGGTATTACCAGACATGACTCGTTCAATAGGTTTTTTTCAGCCGTAGACACTCAAAGTCTGGAACAGTCCTTTCTGGACTGGATTAGTCAGATATGTTCATTGACCAAGGGCGATATCGTCAGTATAGATGGCAAGGCACTCAGGGGTTCACAACAAAGAGGCTCCAAGTCCATAGTTCACATGGCCTGTGCCTGGTCGTCTGCCAACCAGTTGAGCTTGGGACAGCGCAAAGTCGATGATAAATCCAATGAGATCACTGCGATTCCTAAACTATTGGATGCTATATCCCTTGAAGGCTGTACAGTAACCTTGGACGCAAAGGGTTGTCAGGTCAAAGTAGCGCAGGCCATTATTGGGAAAAGGGCAGATTATGTGTTGGCCATCAAGGCCAATCAAGGCACATTGCTTGATGGGATAAAAGATGTCTTTCGCTTTACAAAGCCTATTGACAGCTTTACACAGACTGGGCTTGACTCCAAACGTTGGTGAAAACAACTTCGCTTAGGCACAACAAATCAACGGGAAAGGAGCAATCTGAATCGCGTTATTACATTTCTAAACTACCAGCTCAAGCAAAAGTAATCGCACTGGCCATCAGGGAGCACTGGGGAATAGAAAACCAACTACACTGGTCACTCGATGTGTCTTTGGGGGAAGACAGAAGCAAGAAAAGTACAGGCAATGCCCCTCAGAACTTCTCACTGATCAATAAAATAGCGCTTAGCCTATTGAAAAAAGATAAATCAACTATGGTTGGAATTAAAAGTAAACGATTAAGAGCTGCTTGGGATAAAAACTATTTGATCAATATTTTAAATATTTAGATGCGTTCGCCCTGCATCTGAGTACATATAGCTAAGATAAAATTCGTTTTAGCATCTAAACTCGTTACTTTTGTACACTTTAATTAAATTATTGCTTTGTAAATATTAACTATCAATGAATTTTACCATAGGGGAAACCTTGCTGTTTATTCTAGTATCAGCAATGGTACTACTGATATCTAGCATGCTTTTTAAAAGAGCTGCTGGATCGTTAGGCTTGACGAAGTTAAACATGATTTCATTCATATTTTATTATAACCTAATCCTTTTATCTTTTGTTGGTTCTGTAATTATTCTTCTGCTAGATGTATATTATAATCCAGTTGTTGAGGGTGTTAGCCTAAGCTCCAAAATTAAAGTATGGGTGATGGTTCAGTATGCAATGATTGCTATTCCATCAGGAATGTTATTTACAAATTTAATTTGGAGACAAAAGAGCGTGCGAATAAAATTCAATAACTATTGTAGTTTACCTCTGATTCCATATGTTACTAAAAAAGATATCCTTCTTAGGCAAATATTATACCTGTTGTCTTTCGTTTGTTTATTTACACTAGTATATGTGTACTATAATATAGGTTATATTCCGATAATAGAGTCTTTCCGAGTTAACAATGAAATAACTCTGTTTCAGATGAGAACGGAAATATCAAGATCTTTTCCTGGTAATATTTACATTAAAAATGTTTTTGGACTAAAATTAATACCTATACTTTCTTTTATCTCTCTATCATATTACAAAATGACAAAATCTCCTATCGACTTGTTGTGGTTTGTAATTATGTTTATAGCTACTTTTTTTATGTTAACTTATGATTTTTCCAAGAGTCCATTTATAAATTTTATTTTGGGGTTCATTTTTTTTTACGTACTCACCTATGGCAAAATAGGTAAAGTAAAACTCATTAAATATTTTACAGTTATCTTTTTTTTATTAACATTAGTTTTTGCCATAATAACAAAAAAACATGATTTAAGTTATTTGTTTTCATACAACTCTGGAATAATTGGTCGGCTAATAATAAGTCAAATTTCAGGTCTTTATCAACATATAGAAATTTTTCCCTCAGCTGTAGATCATATAGGGTTCAATAGTTTGAGTAAAATATTTACTTCGGATTTCTCTCCAAGATCGGGAAGAATTGTTTTGGAAATAGTAAGTCCTAGCTGGGTGGAAAATGATTATGGAGGAGTTTATAACACATTATTTATAGGAGAAGCATGGGCAAATTTTGGCATCTTAGGAGTTCTTATATCACCTATATGGGTTGGCTTTATAATTCAAAATTTCTATTTGTTTTTTATTAATTCAAAAAAAACACCTGTTTTACTCGGTGTTTTGATTTATTACTCCTACTCGTCTAACATTACAGGGGGTTATAATGAATATATATATAACCCTTTACTGTTTATTATAGCAATAATTTTAGTTTTCATTATTTTGTTTTCAAGAACTTTTCGAAATAAAATAAAAACACAATGATATGATAGTTAAACATGATTATTTGGTTGAAATCTTGTTAGCAACTTATAACGGAGAAAAATATTTGACCCGTCAAATAGAATCAATCATTACCCAAACTTCCAAAAAGTGGAAATTATTTATAAGAGATGATGGATCTACTGATGGCACAATAAAAATAATTGAAGATTACGTCCAAAAATATCCCAATAAGATTAATCACATTATTTCAGATAAAAAAAACATAGGATCTACATTAAATTTTTCAAGATTATTAGAAAATGCAGGTGACAATTATATAATGTTTTGTGATCAAGATGATATTTGGTTGTCAAACAAAATACAAATATCCATGGAAAAGATGATAGAACTTGAATCATCCCAAGAAAACCTACCCTGTTTAGTGTTCTCGGATTTAGTAGTTGTTGATGATGATGAAAATGTAATTTCAAGTTCGTTTTGGCAACAATCACGACATATACATAGCAATTCAAGTGATTTGTATACCATAATAGCTAATAGCATGATTACTGGCTGTACAATTTTATTAAATAAATTTGCAAAAAATACAATAAAAAAAATACCCACCAATATTATTCAGCACGATCATTGGGTCAGTATAATAGTCGCTTATTTTGGAAAAATAGGATTCCTTAACGAACCAACGGTTTTGTACAGACAGCACTCCAATAATGCGGTAGGGTCTAATGATGTGAATTTTAAATATCTTTTTAAAAAAATTTTTTCTATACCAAAAATCATACATGACTGGAAAGCGGCATATTCCAAATTACCTTTTAAGGTGATTTATTCAAGGGTACTTATAAGCAAAATAATTTATAATCTAAAGAGACTTACCTATAAAAATAATTATGGAAAATAAAGAAAAATTATTAAAATATTTATATACAGTATTATTGTGCTTGTTTGCGTTTACATTACCACTTTTTACTATTTTAAATAATATTTCTATTGTTCTATTAATTATTTTATCATTATATAAAACATTTAGCAATTGGCCTCAAAGAGAACAGCTAAATAATGTTGATTTTTTATATATAACTTACTTTATTGTAATGATAATAGGTTTAGTAAACACAGATAATTATAAGTTTGGATTTTTCGTTATTGAAAAATCGTTGAGTTTTTTAGTGTGTCCAATAATTTTTTACAATCTGTCTTTATCAAAGCAGCAACTTTATAAAATATTTATTTTTTTTACGCTTTCTTGTGTAATCATCATTTTAGCTAATACTATTAGTATCTTCTACGATTTTGTTACAAAAGGGGAATTAGAAAATTTCAGTTACACAAATTTTGATAAAATATTTGGGTCAAATACAACATATCTGTCTTTATACATTGCTACAATTTTGTTTTTTTGGATATGGTACTTAAATGACGCAAAAAAAAGTATATATACTAATTATTTTATATTAATTTTCAGCACTATTCTCTTTGGTTTTCTCCTTCTTCTCAGTAGTAGAATAGTGCTTGTAACAGCAGTTACATCTTTTTTTTATTTAATATTTAAATATAAAGATAAAAAATATTTAGCTGTTTTTATTCTAATTACCTTAATTTCGGTAATACAATTTAATTATAATAGTGTATTAAGGGAAAGGTTTTCTACGTCTATTGATTTTAAACCCAATGTAAACAATCTCAATTATGGTGGTGCACAAATACGTTTGCAAATGTGGTATTCTATTTACGTAGGAGGGATTAAAAAAAATTTTTTATTAGGCTTAGGTACTGGAGGAGGACAGGAACTTCGCAAAGAAATATTTTATAAAAACAACTTGAAAATCCCGTATAGAGAAAACTATAATAGTCATAATCAATATCTTAATAATCTATATCGAAATGGGATAATCTCTTTGGTGTTTTTGTTGTTAATTTTTGCAAATTCAATGTATGATGCGATTAAAAGAAAAAATATTATATGGGTTGTTTTTAATTTTCTTATTATTGGTGTTTGTTTTACAGAAGTCATTCTTGCTAGACAAAATGGTATAGTCTTTTATCTTTTTTTTAACTACATGTTTCATTCGTTTCATCCTAAAAATCATATGGTTAAATCTCCTTTTAAAAAGCTTTCAGCTTGATTTTTGTTTAGAGTAAAAATAGATCATGAAAGTAGCTATTTTAGGAACTAGAGGTATTCCCAATCAATATGGAGGTTTTGAACAATTTGCGGAATATGTTTCTGTAGGATTAGTTGAAAAAGGTTGTGATGTAACAGTATATAATACTCATTTACATAAGTATAATAAGAAAAAATATAGAGGCGTAAAAATTATAACAAAGTACAGTCCAGAGAATAGAATTGGATCAGCAGCTAACTTTATTTATGATTATTTATGTCTTCGAGATGCGTTAAAGAAAAAATTCGATATAATTTACGAAGCTGGTTATCAAAGTGTCGCAATTTCTTATTTATTATTGCCCATTAAAAGGTCTGTGATCGTCACTAACATGGATGGATTAGAATGGAAAAGATCAAAATGGAACTCGTTTGTGAAAAGATTAACAAAAAAATTTGAAGGTATAGCTGTAAGAAAATCACATCATCTTATATCAGACAACGAGGGTATACGGCAATATTTTTTGAAAGAATATAACAAGGAGTCATATTTAATAGAATATGGCGCTAACCCTGTAAATAATTTACTGCCAGATAAAACTTTAAAGAAATTTGATATTGTGAAACGGAAATATTTTCTGATAATTGCAAGGTTGGAGCCTGAAAATAACATTGAAATGGTATTGGACGGATATAGGTTAAGTGAGATGACGTTACCGTTTATTATAATCGGCAATGTAAATACACCCTATGGTGCATATCTAAAAAACAGATATGCAGAGAACAAGCAAATTAGGTTTATAGGAGCTGTATATGATAAAGACCAATTAGATATTCTTAGAAATTCCTGTTGTTATTACTTTCATGGACATTCGGTAGGAGGTACAAATCCGTCATTATTGGAGGCCATGGCAGCACAATCCGCTATTGTAGCCCATGATAACCCTTTTAATAGAGACGTACTTGAAGAAAATGCGGTTTATTTTAAAGATAGTTCATGTATTACCACCTTGTTAAAAAAAACTGAAAATCAGTTTTATAAAGAAATGATTGAAAATAACCTCTTAAAAATTAACAACTATTATACTTGGGATAATATAATTAAAAAACACATTACTCTTTTTAATAAAATAGTTTAATCATATGAATGTAGTTGTCCTAACCCAAGATGATCCTTTCTATTTAGGGAAGAATCTTGATTATTTATTCAAAAAGCTCCCCTTTGATATTAATATATCTGCTACCGTGGTATTTGATGTCTCTCCGTTTGGGAAAAAGGAAACTTTTTTTCAAAAATTAAGAAAGACATATAGTGTGTTTGGTTTGTCTTTCGTTATTCACTACGGAATAGAATTTCTTTTTAATAAACTAAAACCCTCAACTAAGGTAAACAATGTACTCAGAAAACATAAAATTCCAATTATTCAGCTTCAAAATAACATAAATAAACCTGATTCATTGAAAATTATTAAGTCTTATAACCCTGATGTTTTAGTTTCAATTGCTGGAAATCAAATATTTAGAAAAAGCTTAATAAATTTAGCTCCTAAAGGATGTATAAATCTTCACACAGCTTTGTTGCCAAAATATAGAGGGCTTATGCCCACATTTTGGGTGCTAAATAACAATGAAAAAAAAACGGGGGTGTCAGTATTTTTTGTTGATGAAGGAATCGACAGTGGTTCGATAATTATTCAAAAAGAATTTGAAATAAGAAATCATACTCAAAAGCAGCTAATAAAGGCAACAAAAAAACTAGGAATGGAAGCTGTTGTTGAAGCATTGCTTGCAATTAAAAATGATTCTGTAGATTTACTACCTAATAATAATGCAGAAATGACATATTTTTCTTTTCCAACCAAAGAAGACGTAAAAGACTTTAAAAAGAAAGGGAAGAAATTTTATTAATGAACATCCTTACTTTCGATATTGAAGAATGGTTTCACATTTTAGATAATAACTCAACTAAATCGGTAGAGGACTGGGGGAAATATGAGTCTAGGTTTTATTCAAATATGGATAGAATATTCGATTTATTAGAAGAGACAAATACGAAAGCCACTTTTTTTTGTTTAGGTTGGGTGGCTGAAAAATATCCAGATGTAATTCGTAGAATTAACAAGTTAGGTCATGAGATTGGATCACACTCGTATGCACATCAATTAGTGTATGAACAAAGTCCACAGGAATACCAAAAAGATTTAGAAAGGTCAATTAAATTTATAGAAGACACAATTGGGGAAAAAGTGAAATATTATAGATCCCCAGGTTTTTCAATAACAAAACACACACTTTGGGCTTTTGATATAATGCAATCATTAGGTATTGAAGTAGATTGTAGCATTTTTCCTGCTAAAAGAGCACATGGAGGAATGAATGGTTTTAAATATAGTGAACCTGTAATTTTGTCAAAAACCGGAAATAGTATTAAAGCATTTCCAATGATGACCCAACCTATATTAGGAAAGGAAGTTGTGTTTTCAGGTGGAGGTTATTTTAGATTATTGCCTTACAAAACAATTAAAAATTTGATTTCAAAATCTAATTATGTAATGACTTATTTTCATCCGAGAGACTTTGATGCAAAACAACCAGTAATAAAAGAACTATCTTTGTTACGAAAATTCAAATCTTATTATGGGCTAAAACGTGCATTGCCAAAGCTCTCAAGTTTGCTTAAAGAATTTGAATTTATTGATTTGAAAGAGGCAATAAATCAGGTTGATTGGGAAAAAGTTCCTGTGGTAAAAATTTAATCAACAAAAAAACCTTCTTAACATACCTATATTATTATTATATTTATCGCTTAGATAATTGACCTTTTTAATGACCAAAATCCTAGCCTCAATAATTACTTCCTACATAATCGCTTTTTTGATTATACCAGTGATTATATCCTATTCAAGAAAGACAAATGTACTAGATGCTCCTGATAGAAGAAAGATACATAAAGAATTAACGCCATCATTAGGCGGTATTGCAATTTTTATAGGCTTTATCGTTTCAGCATTTATTTGGATGTCATTTATAGGGCTAGTGCAATATAAATTTGTTTTGGTAGCACTATCCATCATTTTTATTGTGGGAGTGAGGGATGATATACTTCCTTTGAGACCCATTGTGAAGTTATTGGGACAAATTATAGCTGCTTCAATGGTAATTGGTCTATCCAATATTAAACTCACTTCCTTGTATGGTATATTGGGGGTTTATGAAATCCACCCAATATTAGGTTTCCTTATTTCTTTATTTACTATTGTGGTGGTTACTAATGCCTTTAATTTAATTGATGGGTTAGATGGTTTGGCGGGTACAATTGCTTCAATATCATTGTTGTTTTTCGGAATTTGGTTTTTCTTGATAGGAAAGGAAATAACAGCGATACTTATTTTTTGTATGCTAGGGTCTATTTTCGCATTTATTAATTTTAATTGGGAGCCTGCGAAAATTTTCATGGGAGATACAGGTGCTTTAGTTCTAGGATTTTTGTTTTCCGTTTTAGCAATTCATTTTATAGAAACTAACTACCAATTATTAGAAACAAACATTTACAGGTTTGAGGGTTCAGTAGCTACAGCACTTTGTGTAATAATAATTCCATTATGTGATACTTTAAGAATATTTATTATCAGAATATATAAAAAGAAATCACCATTTAAACCAGATAAAAGCCATATACATCATGCCTTAATGCGCCTTGGATTAAAGCATTACCAAACAGCTATTGTTCTTGGAATGGTACATTTAGTTTTTATAGGTATGGCACTAACTTTAAATAACTTAGGAGACACAATATTAGTCCCTATAGTTCTAGCTTTAGCAGTTTTATTTAGCTTAAGTATTGATGTATTAATTAGAAGAAAGGTTTCTTTACGAGATAGTTAAAACCCCAAACAAAGAAACCCACCATTAAGTAATTTTTCTTTATTGTAAGTGAATGTTTCACTACTAACTTCTTTGTAAACCTTCCCTCCTGCGGCTTGTAAAACGGCTTGTCCTGCTGCTGTATCCCATTCCATGGTTGGTCCATGGCGGTAATAAACATCTGCTTTTCCTTCAGCTACCATACAAAATTTTAAGGAACTGCCTACAGAAATGCTATCCACTACACCATATTTATTAAGAACCCCTTCTTCTTCAGGAGAGGCATGCGATTTACTACGAACAGCTATCCTATTTGTACTGGAGTTATTTACCTTAATAACTTGTTGATTTCCATTATTATTGATTTTATAAGCTCTGTTATCAAATCCATAATATAAAATGTTTTTTACTGGAACATATATAAAACCTTCTGTTGGGATATTATTTTCTATCAGAGCAATATTAACCGTAAACTCTCCATTTCTGTTTATAAATTCCTTAGTGCCGTCTAGTGGGTCAACTAACCAAAAAGTAGAATGGTTTTTGCGAATATTGTAGTCAATATTTTCTTCGCTCTCTTCTGAGATAATAGGAATAGATGGGTAAAGATTTTTTAAAGCCTCATCAATTACACTATGTGAGGCTTTATCAGCTAACGTAAGAGGAGAATCATCAGCTTTATAATTGACAACATTAGCAAATTCAGGGTTATTATAGATGTCCATTATAGCATCTCCAGCTTTCTTAACTATATCTATTAGTTGTTTCTTGTTGATTTCCATTTTGTTTTTTTAACAAATCTATATAACTCAATACTATGAAGTAGCATATGACAAAAATTTTAATTTACTCATGAACTTGAGAATTTATATGGTAATTTTGGGTCTAAACTACAATAAGTGGAAAACATTCATCCTATTTTTGATTCATCATTAAAAACAGAAGACAAGGAAAAATTCCTAAATCAGAGAGGAATTGT
>Ga0224506_10000542_pt1 | contig 31391 bp, 27 predicted proteins | sample SF_Jan12_sed_USG_2_FD_169108 | JGI IMG/M metagenome (GOLD analysis project Ga0224506, IMG submission 169108) | Sediment microbial communities from San Francisco Bay, California, United States - SF_Jan12_sed_USGS_8_1 | ecosystem: Environmental > Aquatic > Marine > Sediment | place: USA... | reverse complement strand
TATTCCAACGTCGTAAAACGGAATATGCTCATTATCGAAGGCGTATAAAGGAACGAGATAAATTGAAAGAGCTTCAGGGGGTCCTTTGCCTATGAATTTTAACCGGACACTAGTGGGGCTTGACCCGAGCCTACCGCTATCGTCATGCCGGGCTCGACCCTCGCTACAGGGATGTAGTTTATTAGAACAATGCATCGCTACATGGACGTAGCATATAAGAACAACGCAGGAGCAGTTGTCGAGGAGCATATTGTCGGGGTATCCATTGTGAATTTGAAGGTGGAGCCTATAGCAACTTTTAAGATGGATCCTGTATCGAGTACAGGATGACGAGACTATAAGGCCTTCATACCAGCCACCTGGCACCGTCATACCGGGCTTGACCCGAGCCTACCGCTATCGTCATGACGGGCTCGACCCGGTATCCATTTTGATTTTCCTTCATTCCATCATAGCGGGTATCCAGATTAACTTTCCCCCACGTTCGTCATACCGGGCTCGACCCTCGCTACAGGGATGTAGTTTATTAGAACAATGCATCGCTACATGGACGTAGCATATAAGAACAACGCAGGAGCAGTTGTCGAGGAGCATATTGTCAGGGTATCCATTGTGAATTTGAAGGTGGAGCCTATAGCAACTTTTAAGATGGATCCTGTATCGAGTACAGGATGACGAGACTATAAGGCCGTCATACCAGCCACCTGGCACCGTCATGCCGGGCTCGACCCGGTATCCATTTTGACTGTTAGTTTCCAGGCTAATTAGACAGGATGAACATAAATTAAACCGACTTTATCTGGAACTGTTTAGGGTTCTTCATTGTCACCATTAGCGTGTTGAGCAAAACGACCATTTTTTCCATGAGTCTGATCAGCATCTTTCCAGGGCCAGCCTCCAAATTGGGTCTGGTTGTAATCATGAAACGTTTGCCTAAGTTCCTCTTGGGTATTCATAACAAAGGGACCATGTTGGGCAACGGGTTCTTTGATGGGTTTTCCTTGAAGCATTAGAAGGTAGGTTTTTTGATTACCATTGGTCAGGGTCACCGATTGGTCAGCAGTGACTTCAATCAAATGCATCGGATCAATAGCCTGACCGTTTATATCTAATGTGTTTCCATCATAAAAATACAAGGTTCGGTTAATGTCGCTGGATTCTTTCGGCAAGGTCCAACTGGCATGTTCATCTAATTCAATAATCCAAATGGCCACCTTATTATCCAGATCACCTGCCCAGGAGTCTGGTGGAGGGCTAGCCGGCGTTTGATCTCCCAGTGGACCAGCGACAACGCGCACGGCAATCTGTTTACCCTGACTGTCAGACTCCCGATGCCAGGGCGTGTTTTTATCCCATAACATTAAAAAATGTGGCTCTACCATTTTGCTTTTAGCAGGCAGGTTTAGCCAAATTTGAAATAATTCCAAGTGGTTGGGTTTATCTTCATGAACCATGGGAAACATTTCAGAATGTTGAACGCCTTTACCGGCAGTCATCCATTGAGTATCTCCGTCACCATAACGGCCAGCAGCATTTAATGAGTCAGCATGATCTACAAGGCCTTTAGTGACCACGGTGACCGTTTCAAATCCCCGGTGAGGGTGGGCTGGAAAACCGGGAATTCGATCGCCATGGTACATTCGCCAGCCATCTTTAATCTGAAAGTCCTGACCAATGTTTCTGCCGTTTAATGATGCAGCCGGACCTAGTCTGCCATTACCATTCGGAAACAAATCATAGTGATAGGCACAAAATAGAAATGGATCTCTGGTTTGCCAGATAAAATCCAGTGGTGCAATACGTTTAATGGCCGAGTCAATACTCATGATAAACACCGTCGAATAACCAATATAACTACTAGGATATATGATAATTACCATAATAGGTAAGTCGCCAAATTGTAAGTAGCATGAAAAGGAAAAAATCACTGCATAATCGTTTTAAGGCTTGATACACTCAGTTCATGTAACAAGGCCTGTTTTATAAAAGTATTGTTAGAAAAACCTCCAACTTTAACCAGTGATAACCATAGATAACCAGGGTATAAACATGACAGATATCGACTCCATATTGAAAACCAAATCATTAGAGACTCAAGCCGTTCGTGGTGGTCAGTCACGCAGTATGGAAAGAGAGCATTCTGAGGCCATGTATTTGACTTCCAGTTATGTGTTTGAAACAGCAGCCGAAGCAGCGGCCACGTTTTCGGGTGAACGGGAGGGTAATGTCTATTCCCGGTATACTAACCCAACGGTAGCAAACTTTGAGAAACGCCTTGCTTTAATGGAAGGTGGTGAGGCGGCAGTGGGCACATCAACGGGTATGTCGGCTATTCTTACGCTTTGTATGAGTTTGCTAAAGTCTGGTGACCATATCGTAGCGTCCAAAAGCCTGTTTGGTTCAACCATTGGTTTATTTAATAATTATCTTAAAAAATTTGGTATCGATACTACATTGGTTTCGTTAACCAATACTAATCAGTGGCGTGATGCAATACGCCCGGAAACCAAACTGTTTTTTTTGGAATCGCCTTCAAATCCATTAACTGAAGTCGGTGATATACGAGCGATTTCGGAAATTGCCAGGGCTAAGGATATTTTAACGGCAGTAGATAACTGTTTCTGTACACCGGCATTACAGCAACCCATTAAGCTGGGTGCAGATTTTGCGGTACATTCAGCCACCAAATATATTGATGGACAGGGCAGGGCTATGGGCGGCGCTGTTGTTGGTGCCAAGAAACATATTGATGAGTTAGTAGGGTTTCTTAGAACCGCTGGTCCAACCATGAGCCCGTTTAATGCCTGGATATTTATAAAGGGACTGGAAACCCTCAATATTCGCATGAGAGCCCACTGTGAATCAGCATTGGAAATAGCGCAATGGCTGGAAACCTTACCTCAGGTTAAGCAGGTTTATTACGCTGGATTACCCTCTCATGGTAACCATGAATTAGCCAAACAACAGATGTCGGCTTTCGGTGGTGTATTGTCCTTTGAATTACAAAACCGGCAAGAGGCCTGGTCTGTAATAGATGCTACCCAGTTGCTTTCTGTAACTACAAATTTGGGCGACACCAAAACGACCATCACGCATCCTGCGACCACTTCTCATGGTCGGTTGACCGAAGAACAGCGTCTTGAAGCCGGTATCACTCAGGGGCTTATACGTCTTTCTGTGGGCTTGGAAAGTGTTGAAGACATCAAACAAGATCTACTATTGGGTTTGGAACAACTTTAATGAATGAAGAGCTGCTATTAGTCAAACAGGCATACAAACAACTGAATACTGTTGTTTTGGGTAAAGAGCGTCAGGTTAAACTGGCACTTTGCGGTTTGTTTGCTCAGGGACACATGTTGATTGAAGACTTACCAGGGATGGGTAAAACTACCCTTGCTCAAAGTCTGGGTCTGGTGCTTGGTCTGGATTATAAGCGTATTCAGTTTACCAGTGATCTTTTGCCTTCAGACGTATTAGGAGCAACTATATTCGATCCAAATACCAGTGAGTTTACATTTCATCCCGGCCCGGTATTTAGTCAATTATTATTGGCTGATGAGTTAAATCGGGCAACGCCAAAATCGCAAAGTGCCTTATTGGAAGCAATGGAAGAAGGGCAGGTCAGTATTGATGGTCATCCTCATAAATTGCCGGAACCCTTCTTTGTCATCGCCACCCAAAATCCGCAGTCACAAACCGGAACCTTTCCATTGCCAGAGTCGCAACTGGACCGATTTTTAATGCGTATTAGTATGGGCTACCCGGATCCGTCCTATGAAATGGAATTACTGCGGGGCACCAGTGGTCGTGAAGCCATGAAAACGCTAACAGCCGTGATGGATCAGCAGCAGCTACAAGCCATTCAAACATTGATACCTGGTATCAATACATCAGAGGCCTTGTTAGATTATATCCACCGTCTGGTATTGATCACCCGTCAACATGAAGATTGCCAACTTGGCTTATCACCTCGTGGCGCAATTGCATTGGTAAGGGCCTCACAAGCCTGGGCTTTTATCTCGGGCCGCCAGCAGGTGTTACCAGAGGATGTTCAGGCGGTATTTGTGCCTGTATCGGGTCATAGAATATTAGGGCGACAAGAAAAACAGGGCGATGTATTAGCCAGGAAATTATTAGCCCAGGTCGATGTTATTGGTAAGAAGTCAGGCTAATCAGCTCATCATCTGAGGTTAACCGGTATGGCTAAATCTGACACGTCAACATCCAGCTTCGACAAACACTTTTATAAATGGGTGAAGGCTCGAACCCCACGCCAGAAAGAAACCATTCTTAATCAAAAACGTATTTATATTATTCCATCCAAAGCCGGATTGGCATTATTGGTGCTGTTTCTTTTATTAATATTATTAGGCATTAACTTTCAAAATAATCTGGTTTACCTCATCGCATTTTGGTTACTGGCATTATTAGTCGTTAATATTCTTTATACCTACCGAAATCTGTCTGGCCTACTTGTAAGGTCGGTCCATACGGAACCCTGTTTTGCGGGTGAACGTGCTGAATTTGTTTTTGAGGTAGTTGAGCAAAGTGGACGATTCAGGTCAGGCATTCAATTAGGCTGGCCCAGTGAAGACCAGGTCATGGTAGAGCTTCAGCCCCACCAAACAATACAGTTACGACTAACACTGCCCACAGAATATAGAGGATGGCTAGAGCCCGAGCGTATGGCCATTGTAACCCGGTACCCTACAGGTTTAGCCCGAGCCTGGTCCTATGTTTTACCTAAAATAAGAGCAACGGTTTATCCAAGACCCGTACTGATGGCAGCATTAATTACAAGCCATTTGAATCTGGACGATGAAGAGCAAGGTAAGGAAATACCCATGGGAAGCACCGATTTTTCTGGTGTTAGAAACTATCAACCCGGTGATTCCATGAAACAGATACATTGGCCTCAACTGGCTAAGACGGGTCAGCTAGCCAGTCGAGAATTTGTAGATTATCAGGCAGATGATCATTGGCTTGATCTTAGTGTATTAACTGGTAACGAACTGGAAACCAAGTTATCCCATCTTAGTGCCAGGGTACTGGATTTACATCAAAAATCAGTTCCCTGGGGCTTGAAACTATTTACCCGGGAACTGGCAATGAATCAGGGCGACCAACATAGAGTCCGCTCGTTAACTGCACTGGCACTATTCGGGTTGCAAGATGAAGACTGAATATCAAATTACCCAGGCTGGTCTGGGCTGGTTAATAGTGGCGCAGTTATTGGTCATGGTGGCTTTCTTGAATGAGTTACCTTATTGGCTGGTGCCAGTCTTTATATTTTCTGCTGCCTGGCGTTTTCGAATAATAAGAGGTCACTGGTCTTCGCCGGGTTGGCAAGTCAAGGGATTTGGTGTCTTTCTTAGTATATCAGGTGTGTTGCTGAGTGATATTAATCCGTTATCACTTGAGGCGGCTACAATTTTATTATTACTGGGTTTTAGCTTGAAAAATCTGGAGTTAAACCACCGGCGTGATGGCATCGTGGTGGTTTACATCGGTTTTTTTCTGGTGGCTACCCGGTTTTTATACAGCCAAACACTATTGACCATGGGTTATGCCATTCTTTTAATGGTGGTATTAACTGCAAGTTTGATCAGTTTACATCAGCATCGTAGCCATCCATGGCGACAGAACTTTAAATTGTCTACCGTCATGTTGCTGCTTTGTATGCCACTGATGCTAGCCGGTTATTTGTTTTTTCCACGCCTGCCTCCTATCTGGAGCGTTCCTTTGCCTGATAATAAAGCAGTCAGTGGCGTGACAGATCTGATGTCACCTGGCGATATTTCAGATATTGCCAGATCCGGTGCTCTGGCATTCCGGGCTACCTTTGAAGGTAAGGTTCCTGATCCGGTTGATCGGTATTGGCGGGGGCCAGTACTCAGTCAATTTGACGGTAAGTCATGGTCTCCAGCGCAGGAGTTTTTTCAAAAAAGTTTATTGTTACCCGATCGTTTAAATACCGAATTTAGCGCGTTATTTCAGACTGACATAGATACTGCTGGTTCTTATGAGTCCTACAGGGTGATTTATGAGCCCAATTATCAACACTGGTTATTTAGTTTAACGCCTTCGATTAGCGTCAATGCAGATATTGAATCAACCTATGACTATCAGCAAATAAGTCGGCAAAAGGTTACCAGTCCACTGCAGGTAAGCTTTCGGAAATATGATCGTGAAAATTTACAGCTCGAATTACCCGAATGGATACGCCAACAATCACTTCAGGTACCTGACGGATTAAATCCAATGACAAAATCATTTGTGGAGCAAATGATGGGGGCGTCGGCATCTGAAACCGAGTTTGCTCTCAGTTTACTGAACTGGTTTAGTAATGAGCCATATTTTTATAGTCTAAGTCCCGGTCAGTTATCCGGAGACCACCAGATTGACCAGTTTTTGTTTGATACCAGAAAAGGTTTTTGTGCCCACTTTGCCAGCTCATTTACACAAATGATGCGCATGGCCGGTCTGCCTGCTCGCGTAGTCACCGGCTATCAGGGAGGCGAATGGAATGAAGCGGGGCAGTTTCTCGCCGTTCATCAATTTGATGCTCATGCCTGGGTTGAAGTCTGGTTTGAAGGCAGAGGCTGGATGTTGTTAGATCCAACGGCCTGGGTGGCGCCTAATCGTATTGAACAAAGCTCTCGCGAAGCACTGTCTGGAACTGAAGGATTTTTATCAGATTCGTTACTGGATCAACTACAGTTCACCCTGTTTAACCAGATTCGAATGAAATTTGGAGCCTGGCAGCACCAATGGCAACGCTGGGTGTTGAATTATGATCGAGATGATCAGTTTCAGCTAATGTCACAGTTATTCGGTGATATGAATTTGTCCCGAATGCTATGGACTGCCGGTGGCTTTATTGCCGTTTTAGGTTTTGTTTGGCTCGCAGTTCTAGGGTTATTTAAAACTGAAGATCCCAGTACCCTGCAATATCGTCAGTGGCAAATATTACGGAAAAAATTACTGGCAAAAAATATAACCATCGACGCCACAACAACGCCACTGATGTTAGCCAGACAATTGGAGCATCGATCTGAACCCTGGATAAAACCGGTATTGGAATATCTCAGATTACTTAATTATTCCTTATATGGATCAGAAAACAATAAACACAGATTAATTGCCGGTTTCAAACAGGTAAAACGGAAACTTTAAAATTTTCCGGAGTGTTCGATCAAAAAATACTTTTGTACCGGAGTGGGCGAGCCAGTCTGCGTTTTATCAGATATTCCCTGATCGCTTCGCACGTGCCAATCATCTTGCAGATCATTTGACCTGTGATCATGCTGTTTAGTGTTTAACTAAAATTCAAAAAATCGTCAGCTAAAGCAGACTCTTACGGGTATATTATTTAAAGCATGATCGAGGCAAAAGTTAAACAGGTTTTCCATCTTTGTAAGAAATGAGATGGACCCGCCCAACCTGTGCCATGATTGAAGTATCAACACATCAATCAAGGTTCGGCATCTGAGCCAGGAGAGTCCACCATGAATAAGATTAGCATCATTGCGATAGATTTGGCCAAAAATACCTTTCAACTTCAGGGTAATGACTCCTTCGGAACCAAATTATGGGGACGATCATTAAATCGTTCTAAGTTAATTCGTTTTCTAGCAAAACAACCACCTTGTACCCTTGCTATGGAAGCCTGTTGCGGATCTCACTATTGGGCAAAGCAGATTCTGTCGTTAGGTCACCAGGTTAAAGTCATCGCTCCTCAGCATGTAAAAGCCTTTTGATCTACCCATTATTAGCAATTGTTATGGGTAGCATTCGAAAGTCTTATAAAATTAGATCAATAAATCGTCGTATATTGCGGTTGGAGAATACTAATGGGTGGAAAATTCTTGTATCATCGCGCCGTTTTTCACTGAATCAAATATATTTGGTAAAAAACACTGACTCTCTCTTAATTCATGTGACTACGAGGAATCTGTTGTGAGTGCAATGGAAGTTCAAAATCAGCTAGCTGAATGGCAAGAAAAAGAAGCAATTGCAGAAGAAATGATTGCTTTAATTGGACGCTTATATCGTAAAAATCACGTTGTGACTTCTATTTTTGGTCGTAGCATTATTAATCACTCTGTTATAAATTTGTTGAAGTCTCACCGCTTCGTCAAACGAGTGGAAGGACATGAATTACATCCGCGGGAGGCACTCGCGGTTTTAAAAGGAATGGATCAGTTAAATCTGGGCCCCTGCCACGTTGATATAGCCAAAGTCGCCATTAAATATAATGACGAATACAGTGACCAGACAATGGAAGCTTTTCTACAGAAAGAATTAGCGGATGTTGCCTGGAAATATAACGCAGAAGCCAAACCCAAGTCGCAAAAAGATGTGGTTCTCTATGGATTCGGCCGAATCGGTCGTCTATTGGCACGTATTCTTATTGAAAAAAATGGTGGTACGCCGCTTAACTTACGAGCCATTGTTGTGCGTAAGGGTAAAGCTGAGAATGATCTGGTTAAACGCGCCAGCTTATTACGTCGTGATTCTGTGCATGGTTCCTTTAAGGGCAGCATAACCATTGATGAAGAAAATAGCGCGATTATTGCCAATGGAAGTTACATCAAAGTGATTTATGCCAATAACCCGTCAGAAATCAACTATAATGACTATGACATCAATGATGCTATTCTGGTTGATAATACAGGCGTTTGGCGTGATGAAGCAGGCCTTGGACAACACCTGGAATGCAAGGGCATTAGCCGTGTATTGCTTACTGCACCAGGTAAGGGTGATCTGAAGAATATCGTATATGGTATCAATCAGAACATGCTTACAGATGCCGACAAGATCGTCTCTGCAGCCTCTTGTACGACCAATGCTATTACTCCAGTATTAAAAGCATTAAATGATAAGTTTGGTGTTGAACAGGGTCATGTTGAAACGGTTCATTCCTATACCAACGACCAAAACCTGATCGATAACTACCACGCGGGTGACCGCCGTGGTCGTAGTGCACCATTAAATATGGTTATTACAGAAACAGGCGCTGCGAAAGCCGTATCTAAAGCATTACCAGAGTTAGAGGGCAAGTTAACCGGAAACGCCATCCGAGTACCTACTCCAAACGTATCTATGGCGATTCTTAATCTGACACTGAATACCGAATCATCAGTTGAAGAAATGAATGCTTTCTTACGTGACACAGCATTGTTTTCAGATCTGGCCAAACAAATCGACTATGTTAACTCACCTGAAGTGGTTTCAACTGACTTTGTTGGTAATCGTCATGCGGGTATTGTTGACTCCCAAGCAACCATAGTGAATGGAAATCGATTAGTATTGTATGTTTGGTACGATAACGAAGCAGGGTACAGTGCACAGGTTATTCGCCTGGTTCAGAAGCTTTCAGGTGTTGAGTACCAACATTACCCTAAAATAGACTAATGTTATAAAAGCAGATCAGGTAACGCTTTCGATGAAAAGAGTGTTTTCAAAAAAATGGAAACGCTCTTTTTTTGTTTTTTCTCCTGTCCCGCTCAGTCGATAATTTATATATTCCCTCACAGTAGACGAGACACAACTGAACGCTTTAGAAGTAGTCTATTTTTGTCATCTTCAACGTGATTGGAGATTCATTGAGACTGTAAATATACCCTAATTGATGCTTGAGGACGCTTTTATGCAAAGCAGGCTTGCAGCTCACCAAAGGTAACGTATAATTGCGCCTCTTTTGTATCTAATCATCGAGACGAGCCTACATGTCTGAAGTTAAAGTTCGAATAGCACCTTCACCAACGGGTGATCCACACGTTGGAACCGCATTTATTGCATTGTTTAACACCGCATTTGCAAAGAGCCAGGGCGGTAAATTTATTCTGAGAATTGAAGATACCGATCAGGTACGTAGTTCTAAAGAATCTGAAGAAGCCATTTTGAGTTCGCTTAGATGGTTAGGTCTAGAGTGGGATGAAGGCCCGGACGTTGGCGGGCCTAATGGTCCATATCGCCAAAGCGAACGTAGTGACATCTACAAAAAATATTCTGATCAATTGGTAGACGACGGACATGCATTCCATTGTTTCTGTACCTCAGATCGTCTTGACCGCTTGCGTCGAGAACAAAAATTAAATAGTCAGCCTCCGGGTTATGATGGCTTGTGCTCAGGTTTGAGTAAAAGCGAAGTCGCAGAGCGTCATGCCAAGGGTGAAGCTTCAGTCGTTCGTATGCATGTGCCACGTGAAGGCACCTGTAACCTGACGGATATGCTTCGGGATCCGATTGCAATCGATTGGAAACAGGTCGATATGCAGGTTTTGATGAAGAGTGATGGATTGCCGTCATACCACCTGGCAAACGTAGTTGATGACCATTTAATGGGCATTTCTCATGTTATTCGAGGTGAAGAATGGATTTCATCAACGCCTAAGCATATTTTGTTGTATCAGTATTTTGGTTGGGAGGCACCTCAGTTCTGTCATCTGCCATTATTACGTAATGCAGATAAGAGTAAGTTAAGTAAGCGTAAAAATCCGACCAGTATCGACTATTATCAGCGCATTGGCATTTTACCTGAAGCTCTGTTGAACTATCTGGGTATGATGGGCTGGACCATGCCTAACGGTGAAGAATTGTTCTCACTGGAAGAAATGATAGCGAATTTTGATATTAATCGTATGTCACTGGGTGGACCGGTATTTGATACCGAAAAACTGAGCTGGTTAAACGGTCGTTATATTCGTGAAAAGATGTCTCGTGAACAATTTGGCGAAACACTTAAAGATTGGGCATTTAACTCAGAATATATTTCTCAGTTTTTACCCATGGTTCAGGACCGGGTAGAGCTTTTATCTGATGTGGCACCGTTGGCAGCATTTTTCTTTGCCGGTATGCACCCGTTAACCCCAGAAGATTTCGAATCCAAGCGAATCGACCCTGAGACCATGACAAAGCTATTACAACTAGTACTTTGGAAACTGGAAGTTCAGCGTGAATGGAACAAGCCTAATATTATGGCGGATGTTAAAGCCGTAGGCGATCACCTTGGATTAAAATTAAAAGACGTATTGGCGCCCATCTTCCTGGCCATTACGGGTTCGCCACGATCTGTTTCAGTTCTGGATGCCATGGCAATTATTGGCCCGGACATTACACGTGGTCGCCTACGACATGCATTAAATATTGTGGGCGCACCATCAAAGAAAAAGATGAAAGAGCTTGAAAAAGAATTTCAACAAATTGATCAGTTTATGGACTAATCATTGCTGATTAAAAAAGCCCGCTCTTGCGGGTTTTTTTTGGATAAAAATTACAGAAAATAGAAAGTCTGGGTGAAATATCACAGTCAGGATGGAGTACAGTAGGGTACATATTTGATCTAATCGTTATAACCGATTAACCGGGATACTTCGAGTGCAGCATTTTTAGTCTGTTTTTGTACTTCTTTGATGTCACTAGCCTTTTCGCCTTTATCGATATAAGACACTGTTAGAGAAGCCACGGCCTCGCCCAAATGGTTAAGTACCGGTGCTCCAATATTAATAACACCTTTTAACACCTGACTATTTCTTTTTGCGTATCCCTTTTTAACGATGGATTCCAGCTTCGCGTGATTTTTTTCGGTTAACTCAACACCACAGGCTGAGGCGATGCCTCGTTGTTGTTGTTTAGAAGAAAACGCCAGAATAGCCATACCTGAAGCGGTCTCTAACAGATCAAGGCGCGTGCCGGGTTTGACACTTAAGTTGTATTTATGCGATGAATCAACCTGAGCAACCACCACAATAGCACCAGAGTTGTAAACCGATATCTGACAAGACTGTTTCAACGTTCGTGCCAGCGCATTCATCACAGGAACTGCTAATTCGTTTAACTTTTTAACCCGTGATTGCTCATTACTTAGTTGGAACATCTTAAGCGTTAGTTGATATCGTTCAGTACCAGGAATTAATTTAATATATCCACGGTCTTCCAACACGACAATCATCCTAAAAATTTCACTTGGCTTTCTTTCAAGTGCTACTGAAATCTCTTTTTGGTTTAAACCTTCGTCATTACCTGCCAGTAGCTCTAATATATCCAGGCCTTTTTCAAGCGCAGGTGCTTTGTAAGATGTTGTGTGAGTCAATGTTGCTCCATAATATCGCTAAAAGATGCGGGTTAACCTGAAATTACGGATATTAACCGTCGGCTTAACGCTAATATCATATCAGTTTAAAAGATGTTAATAGTATCATGACTTGGACTTAAAGTGGCTGTAATGCAAGTTATTGAATTTACAGGGATAAAGTTGTTGACACTCTAACGTTGGATACTTAATATACGCGTCGTTCTGAACCAAACCCATTTCAGAAACCCATTTTCGGGGCCTTAGCTCAGCTGGGAGAGCGCAACACTGGCAGTGTTGAGGTCAGCGGTTCGATCCCGCTAGGCTCCACCAAAAAAACGTTGTAAATCAACGACTTAGAAGCCCGACATAGTTCGGGCTTTTTTGTGCCTGTCAATTTAAGTCCAAATGACATGCAAAATATGGTTATAGGTACAAAATACCAAAGAGTTCCAATAAAAGACTGAAGTAGAGGGATCAATTGCTTGATAATATCCATATTACACTCCTTGCTTTATTAGTTATCCAATTAACGCTACAGCATCAGCTTTGTGATCAGATGCCAAGTGAGCATACTGGAATGTAGTATTTAAGTCAGAGTGACTTATTTGTCATCCTGTACTGGATACTGGATACTGGATCCATCTTAAAACATACATAAGATCCACCTTCAAGGTCAAAATGGATACCGGATCAAGTCCGGTATGACGGATACTGGATCCATCTTAAAACATACATAAGATCCACCTTCAAGGTCAAAATGGATACCGGATCGAGTCCGGTATGACGATGGCGCTAGAGTCGGATCAAGTCCGGCATGACGGTTAAACTATCTGTCATTCTGTTACCGAATCAAGCCCGGTATGACGGATACTGGATCCATCTTAAACATACATAAGATCCACCTTCAAGGTCAAAATGGATACCGGATCGAGTCCGGTATGACGATGGCGCTAGAGTCGGATCAAGTCCGGCATGACAGTTAAACTTATCTGTCATCCTGTTACCGGGTCAAGCCCGGTATGACGGATACTGGATCCATCTTAAACATACATAAGATCCACCTTCAAGGTCAAAATGGATACCGGATCGAGTCCGGTATGACAGTTAAACTATCTGTCATTCTGTTACCGGATCCGCTTTTAAGTCATGCTACATGGACATCCATTTATATATAAATAAGGGGCTTAGATCTCTGGTGGCGAATTGTACTTTATAACTGTTTGGTGGTTCTTTGTCTGAAATAATGACCCATAGCCAATGTTTAGTAAGGGCATGAACGTTGCTTTTATAGTAATCGAAATAAATACCTATCTATTTATAACCTTTTTAATTTGCGTAACTGGTTGGATCTGAACTATTTCATAAAATATTTATTTCTTTGTATAAGATTCTTAAATTATAAATATTTGATGCTTTAGATCATAAAGTGCATTATTTGGGTTCAATTATTTTGGAAATGATTAGACTTTGATCTATGCCCAGTATAATTTAACAAACACATACTCTGTTTCGTCATTAGGGATGATCAATTATAAAAATAAGCATCAACAAATGCTAGGAGATCATCATGCAAGCCCCATATGTTGCTAAAAACGAAAAGAAACGCCTTCAGGTTTTGCATGATTTGGATATTCTCGACACAGCCGCCGAGGAACGGTTCGATCGCTTAACCCGCATCGCCAAAGCCGATTTTAACGTATCTATTACACTGATAAGTCTGATTGACACCGACCGTCAGTGGTTTAAGTCTAACCAGGGTTTGAACGCCACCGAAACTTCTTTCTGCGGTGATGCTATTCTCCAGGATGAGATCTTTGTTATCCCTGTCGCTCTGGAAGATCAACGATTTGTCGACAACCCTTTGGTAACAGGTGAGCCAAACATTCGTTTTTATGCAGGTGCTCCTCTGCATGCCCCAGAAGGAGAGTGCATTGGAACGCTTTGTATCATTGATGATTCTCCCCGCGATTTTAATGATGAACAGTTAGCTATTTTAAGGGATCTCGCTGATGAAGTGGAAAAGTACCTCCTGCTTGGCGGTGCCGGCGTAATAACCAAACCTTTTGATCCAACTAGTCTACCGGATCAAGTATTGGAAATATGGAAAAAAATGTGGTGACCGATATGACTCAATCTCGCCAAGAATTACTGGATCGCCTGCATGCTAAATACGCAGCGACTTTGGATGACAAGCTGGCTAAATTGAAGGAAATAGTAGATATACTGGTTACAGGGAAACCGAACTCGGATAACACGGCTGCGCTTACAGAGTTAATGTCTGAGGCTCATAAAATCGCAGGATCGGCCGGAACATACGGGTTTGCTGACTTGGGTGACGCAGCAAGAGAGCTCGAACTTTATTGTCAGGCTATTAGCGAGACTAGTTCACTGCGGTCGCTGGTCGACCAGGAAAAAATAGCCAGCCTTGTAGCTAAGATCCTGCTCTGTCATAGTAAACCAAGCCAACAATAAGCTATCCATACTGCATCCAGGCGGCAAAGGTCGCTATCGTACGTTGAAGAGACATCGGTCACTAGAAAAATCCATGTGATAGAAGATGACCCCATACAATCTACCTGATTAAAGATAGGACTTAGCGCTTTTGACTATGTGGTCGAAGTTGTACAGGATTCGTCTTAAAACATACAATCGATTTATCTTCAGGGTCAAAATGGTTGCCGGGTCAAGCCCGGCATGACGATGGCGCTAGAGTCGGATCGAGCCCAGCGTGACAGTTAAACTATCTGTCATCCTGTACTGGATACAGGATCCATCTTAAAACATACAATCGATTTATCTTCAGGGTCAAAATGGATACCCCGACAATATGCTCCTCGACAACTGCTCCTGCGTTGTTCTTATAAGCTACATCCCTGTAGCGAGGATCCAGTCCGGTATGACGATGGCGCTAGAGTCGGCTCGAATCCGGCATGACGGAGACAGGGTCCATCTTCTAAGTCAAGTTGGATGCAAAACCCGATAATTGGCATTTAACGAAAACGCGACCTAGACTAAGATTCAGGGACCATCAGAAGAATGGTTATTGGCTTTTGTTTTTCATGCAAAGGGGTTTGTATTGCTTTTATTCTGTCCTGCATATTTGAGAAAAAGGGCTTTAGGTATGAATGAAAATTCATACAGCGGAATTGAGCAAAATTTAAATGGAGTCATCTATGTTTTCATCTGTTTCTATCAGAATTCGGCTATTCGTAGGATTCATTTCCCTATTGATTTTAGCTGTCGGGATAATTACTCCTGTCATGTTGAGCAAGGTTAACGAGGCGGTTACTCAATCTACTAATAGTCAGCTCAGTGAATTGTTTAACAATATGGAGCTGCAATTAAAGGAGCAGGCAAACCGCGCTGAAGCGATGAGTGCATTGGTTGCCAATATTCCCGCTGTTCAGAAGGCATTTGCGCAGCAAGATAGAGAGACTCTATCCGAGTTGCTACATAACTCATTCTTAGTGCTCAAGGACAATTATGGAGCCCGTCAGTTTCAGTTCCATACCCCGCCAGCCACGTCTTTTTTAAGGGTCCATAAACTGGAAAAATTTGGTGATGACCTTTCAGGGTTTCGTAAAACAGTACTAGAAACTAATAGTACTAAACAGCCAGTTAAGGGATTGGAGATTGGTGTTGCTGGTTTGGGTATGCGTGGTTTGGTTCCGGTCTTTTATCAGGATCAGCACGTTGGTTCATTAGAATTTGGTCTCAGCTTTGGTCAGTCCTTCTTTGATCGATTTAAAGAGGAACATCATGTCGAGATAGCAATGCATCTCAATCGTGATGGAACATATGACACCTTCGCAACGACTATGGAGGAATCATTACTGACAACCAATATGCTTACAGATGCCTATAATGGAACTATCGTTACAGAAAAACGGGATTTTCAGAATCGTATATCTATCGTGATGGCACGTTCGGTTAAAGATTTCTCAGGCCAAGCCATTGGAGTTGTAGAAATTGTTTTCGATAATAGTGCGAATGAGCAGTTGATATCAGAGGCACTCATTAGCGCTTTGGCTGTTGGTTTGGTTGTAATATTGTTAGGCCTGTTCGTATCTATGCTGATTACTCGTTCTATCGTTAAACCGATTTGTGAAACAGCTGACTCAATGTGGGAAATTGCAGAAGGAGAGGGTGATCTTCGGGTTCGTCTTTCTTCTGAAGGAAATAATGAACTATCCAATCTGAGTAATGCATTCAATCAATTTGTCACCAAGATTCAGGGTACCATTTCAGAAGTACAAGGCACTATTAGTCAGCTAACACAGATGGCTGAGAAGCTCTTACAAAGTAGTACTCATACTAAGACTAATATTGCTGAGCAATCTTCGGAAACTGAACAGGTTGCGACAGCGATTAATGAACTGAGGTCGACAGCACAGGAAGTAGCCAGTAATGCAGCACAGGCAGCAGAAGCTGCACGTGATGCTGATAATGAGGTAGTAAATGGCAATAATGTCGTACAGGCCTCCATTACATCAATCAACCAATTAGCTCAGGGCGTCGAGGAATCCGCAATAACGATTCGAGGCGTGGAGACCCAAAGTGACGACATCGGTGGTATTCTTGAAGTTATACGTAATATTGCAGATCAAACAAATCTTCTGGCTCTGAATGCAGCTATCGAAGCTGCTCGTGCAGGTGAACAAGGCCGTGGCTTTGCTGTGGTTGCAGATGAGGTACGTACATTGGCAAGTAGAACTCAGGATGCGACACAACAGATACAAGAGATGATTGGCTCTCTTCAAGAGGGTGCACAAAGCTCTGTTCAGGCCATGACACATAGTCAGGAACAGGTTAAGCATAGTGTTGAGCAAGCACAAATGGCTGGAACTGCACTAAATTCGATTACCTCTGCGATAACTACAATTAGTGATATGAATGTTCAGATTGCCACAGCGGCTGAGGAGCAGACCTCTGTAGCAGAAGAGATTAATCAAAATGTTGTGCGAATCAGTGATTCAGTCACTCAAACTGTGCAGGTTGCGGATGAAGTTTCATCTATGAGCGGAACACTAACCGAGTTAGCTTCAAATCTTGAACAACTAACCGATCGATTCAAAGTTTAATGAATTTAGGTTCAAACCAAATGAAACTGGCTATGCAGTTAATGCGATCGTAAAACCAAGCTATCAGGGCTTCTAGCAGTAGACTGAAGCCTATAGTCATAATTGCCCAAGCTATTGAGCAACTGAGTATCGGTGATATGGACGTTAAACTACCGAGAGCCGAACAGAATATTAAAAACAGTAATAATGAAATCGACATACTTAGCGTTTAGAGTCGTATAATGGTTGATCACCTTGAATTCGTGCTCATTCAATATGAGCAAACCTGTTGGCCCTGTCTGACTGCTCTGCATGATTTAGTTGCGCCAGTCTCCTTATTGATAGATTTTATTTTGCCGTGATAATTTTTTTAATTCCGGCTTCACTTAACATCACCTGGTTTTCATTGGTGGAACTCTTATTGGTCACCAGTATGTCAATTTCTGGACAGCTGCAGTACTGCACATGGCTTGACGTATTCAGCTTTGATTGATCTGCCAGTATCATCAATTTTTGAGCATGCTTAATCATGGTTCTGGCAACTTCTGCTTCATGTATTGCATAGCTACCGGCACCATGCACCGGGTGTAATGCAACCGGCGACATTATGGCTATATCTACCTGGAAACGAGATATTTCCGAAAGTGTTAGCTCGCCATAGGTTCCAGGTACATCAGAAATGATCCGTCCTCCCAATAATAGCACTTCAAGTTCTGCATTTTGGTTCCTCAATATTGAGGCAATGTCATAGGAGTTTGTTATAACAGAAATATTTGGAACCTTGCAAAGTTCCCAGGCGAAGGCAATTGTTGTTGTACCAGCATCAATAAAAACAGATTGCCCGGGCTGAATATGACGCACAGCCGCTTTAGCAATGGCAGTTTTCTCCAACTGCTGAAGTGCCATTCGCTTTTTAAAAGGCTCTTCAGAGGGTGCCTGAGGTAATATTGCTCCTCCATGTACCCGCTGAATAAGACCTTTAGCCTCTAATGCGATCAGGTCACGGCGAATCGTCTCTCCGGAGACTCCAAATTCATCAACTAATTCGTCTGTTGTAATGCGCTGTCTAGCTTCCAGTACGGACAAGATTTTTTGGTGCCTGTTTTGTAACCACATTTAACTTGAAATACCTTTTTTACGGTTAACCAGGAATAAAACACCTTTCATAGACATCAGTGCGACGCCTACGATCAACATAACACAAGTAGAATAGGCGGCTGCCTGTGATGTTAATCCCGCATCATCTAATCGCATAATAGTCACAGACGCTACGGTTAGCTTTGGTGTCGTTAAAAATATAATGGCCGATAGGGTAACCATTGATCGCATGAATAAAAAGAAGAATACCGAAATCAACATAGGTATAACATAGGGCGCAACAACATCAGTTGCAATTCTGATTAAGCCTGACCCCAAACAGGATGACGCTTCTTCAAGAGATTTTGGTACCTGTCTAAATCCAGTCATTGTCGTTAAAAAGCCCTGCGTGTGGTAATGATAAAAGTTAATCAGAGCCAACATCGCAGCAGTGCCATAAAACATATAGAGTGGTGTCGATGGCGAATTGAAGGTAAACACATAAGCCAGGCCTAAAACAATTCCTGGTACTGCAGCTGGTAGCATGGATACGAAATGAACTACTTTTGCTATTTTTGGCGGAACTCGACGAATACCAAAACCCAGTAAGAAAAGTGCTATTACGCCACCGGTAGCAGCTAACAATGACACCATAATTGTTGTCCAGAGCGGCGCGTAGCCACCGGCTAAAGTAATGTCATAATGCTTAAAGGTCAGGTCGAAGTTATAGGGCCATAATTTAACAAAACTGGCGTAGACAACAATAGCGATAACACCTGCGGTGCACAAAGCAATAATATAAGAGGCAATCGCCATCGGGATGTCTCGTATAGCTGAGAACCGGGGGACGTATGGAATGGCGCTATCTGAAATTGTACCGAACTGTCGCCGTTGTGCTAGCCGCTCAATGTAATAAGAAATAATGGTAGGCAATAGTAATAATATCCCGACTACAGCTCCCATATTGAAATTCATTTGGCCAATAACCTGACTATATATTTCTGTGGCTAATACAGAATAGTCGCCACCAATTACTGCAGCGTTACCAAAGTCAGTAATGGTAACGGTGAATACCACGAAACCGGCACCTAATATGCCAAATTTGGAATTGCTTAGCGTGATGTCTATAAATTGACGCCAGGGCGAAGCACCGATCATACTGGCCGCTTCGTATGTTCGGTTGTCAGATAGTGATAATGTGGCTCCGACGATCATAATGACCTGGGGTAATGCGTAGAATACGTTGGCGATTAATAGTCCCCAAAATCCATAAATATCAAGTTCGAGACCAAATAATTTATTCACTAAACCATTTCGACCAAGCAAAAAGATTAATCCAAGACCCTGAACAAGCGACGGCGCTAATAAGGGTAAAATCATGGCTGCTCTAACCAGCGATTTACCGGGAAAATGAGAGCGATGTAAACCCTGTGCAATAATGAACCCGAGTCCCAGGCTAATCAGGGTGGTATATACGCCCATTTCCAGACTGTGCCATGTCGCTCGCCAGAAAAATTTGGAGGCAAGAATTTCAGAGTAGTTTGCAAGACCCAGGGTACCATCTGGCTCTGTAACTGAGCGTATAAATACTTGATACAAGGGAAATATAAAAAACAGGATAAGTCCGATCACGGGTATGCCTATGGAAACACCAATTATGATACGGCTCCAGTCAAACTCCCGATTTACCGGGAGAAGGGTAATAGACTGTTCTAAATGACTCATGAGATTATCCTGCCACCCTGGGTATTTTTAACCCAGGCACAGTTGTCCGGATGAATGTCTAATTTTACTTTTTGGCCTGTAACAAACTCAACATGGCCGTGTGTTTCAATGGTCAGATCTCCAGCCGGGCTATCAATTTGAATCCGACTGATATTGCCAAGAAAAGCAATATCCTTGATGGTTCCAATTCCCGATGAATCGGCTGATACATTAATTTGTTCCGGTCGAATGCAGGCGATGAAATCAGAATCTTCGCTTGAAGGTCTATGTTCCATGAGATTCGGGAACATGTCGCGAACATGCTGAGTTTTAATCAGGTTGCTGACTCCCATGAAGTCGGCCACAAAGGACGTTTCAGGTCTTAGGTATAGATCTTCAGGTGTACCGCATTGTTCGACAATACCATGGTTCATACAAATGATACGATCGGCCAGCATCAAGGCTTCTTCCTGATCGTGGGTTACCATTACCGTTGGAATTCCAAGGGAACGTTGAAGGTTGCGAATTTCAATACGTAACTCTGCGCGTACCTTGGCATCTAGTGCCGAAAGAGGTTCATCCAGAAGCAATAATCTCGGATCTACCGCTATGGCGCGGGCCAGTGCAACTCGTTGTTGTTGTCCACCCGATAAATGGCCGGGGTAGTGGTTGGCTACTTGTGGCAACTTAATGAGTTCCAGTAATTCTTTGGTGCGTTTATCTATATCTGCTTTTGCTACACCACGGATCTTTAAACCATACCCAATATTTTCACTAATGGTCATATTCGGAAAGAGAGAATAAGATTGAAATACGATACCAAAGCCTCTTTTTCGAGCAGATAGTCCTATCAGGTTTTCACCTTTTAACGACACTGTGCCTTTATCCGCTTCTGCCAGGCCAGCAATAATTCTTAGCATTGTGGTTTTGCCGCAGCCACTGGGACCAAGCAGGCATACAAATTCATGGCTTTCAACGCTTATGGAAACATTATTTAATGCGGTGAAGTCGCCAAAAGTTTTTGTCAGATTTTCTACATTAAGATACATTCTAAGAGCCCTATAGCGTAATCCCGAAGTACAATTTATTCTTTTTTTATTCTGGGTTAAGTCTAATTGAGTAAAGAATCAGAAGAATTACGGCAGACAGCTTTAACTGTCTGCCGCCAGGGTATTAACGCCCGAACTTTTCTCTCCAAAGTTTCTTAATAGAAACCTGAGCTTTTGCGGAAGCATCAAAGTCTATTGAAGCTAATGATGCATTTACATCAGCAGGTAAACCGGCTTTTTCAGCTGCAGAAGATGGATTAACACCAGGAACGGTAATCAATGCTTTAAATGAACCATATAGATCAGTTGCTTCTTTAGACAATGTCCAATCCAGGAAGCGCTTGGCATCAGATTTGTTTTTGCTACTGCCTAATAGTCCGGATGCTTCTAGCTCATAGCCTGCACCACCTTCAGGAATTACCATTTCTATAGGGTAACCACTTTCGATACTTTTTAATGCAGTGAAAGCCAGTGATGCACCCACGATGTATTCACCTGCACGTGCTGCCTTACATGGCTTAGAACCGGATGATGTGTACTGAGCCATATTTGAATCTACCGCTTCCATTTGAGCCCAGCCAGCATCTTCACCCATTCCCTGCAATAAGGAAATAACGTGTAGGTAACCGGTACCCGATGAATTTGGATCCGGCATTAATATTTCACCCTTAAAGCGAGGATCTTCAAGATCTTTCCAGGATTTAGGCATATTCAAGCCTTTTTTCGCAAGACGATCGGTGTTAACACAGAAAGCGCCCATATAACCGGTTGGTGCAAACCAACGATTTTTTGAATCCCTGTGTGCGCTATTTAACGTGTTGGCACCCTTAGCTTTATAGGGTTGCAACATGGCAAGAATATCTGGATTCATCATTGCAGTCACTGCCCAGCCCCATATCAGATCGGCCTGAGGATTATTTGCTTCTGCCAGAAGTCGTGCACCAAGTTTACCCGTTGATAATCGCAGTACATTCACTTCGATGTCAGGCATCGATTTATTAGCTGCCTTTACATAGTCAGCAATTTCTTCTTCTTCGAGTGCTGAATAGACCGTGATACTTCCTGCATTAGCAAGTGAAGATATTGTGAGGAAGAGTGCCGGGACTAACATTTTCCATTTATTATTTTTCATATTTTCTCCAAAGCGTTAGTTGATCTCACATGTTCCTCACCATAATTGCATCAACATAGGCTTGGATACAAATTTCATTGATGTGGAACAATGTGGATTATTGCATTTATGTGGATTTCTGTCTATAGTCACTCGAGCTTATTTAAATGTGGAATATATCGATAATGAAAGATCGCTCTGAACAAGCCGTTACGGATCAGTTAATAGAATTTAGCCTGGAGCTTGCAGATGCAGCTAAACCCGTCGCTATGGCATATTTTCGCAATCGAATTGAGGTTGAACATAAATCTGATTTATCGCCGGTAACTGTTGCTGATCGGGAAGTTGAGCGGATCATGAGAGAAAAAATCACCCGGCAGTATCCGGATCATGGGATTCTAGGCGAGGAACATGGCCTGGAAAACTCTAATTTTCCGGAAACCTGGGTATTGGATCCTATTGATGGCACTAAAAGTTTTATAACCGGGATGCCAACATTTGGTACCCTTATCGCTTATTTAAAGCAGGGTCGACCCGTCATCAGTGTGATAGACATGCCTGCAATGGATGAGCGCTGGTTAGGTGTTGAAGGAAAAACAACGACACGAAATTCAGAGCCATGCCAGACAAGTAGTTGTAAAGAGCTGTCTAAAGCCAATATATATTCAACATCACCGGATTGTTTTAGTTCGCACGAGCTGGACGTTTTTAACATCGTTAGTCAAAGCGCATTATTGCGACGATTTGGAGGGGATTGTTATTCTTATGGTTTGCTGGCGTCAGGATATATCGATGCCGTCATGGAAGCTTCGTTAGAACCCTATGATTACCTGGCTTTGGTGCCTGTGATTGAAGGTGCAGGCGGTGTTATTACTGATTGGAAAGGAAAGCCACTGAGTGAGCATTCTGACGGTCGAGTAGTTGCTGCTGCTACTGTCGAGCTTCATGCTGAAATATTACGCTTAATTCGGAAATAGTCTGTTTTGTTCGATCATAACAGGTCACCTGTAATGATCGAACTTGTGTTCCCGGTCATTGTCTATTTAGACATTGAATTATTCAGGCTTTTTAGGCATCCAAATTTGTAGCCAAAATGCCGATAACATCATGGATACACCGACAAAAAGAAAAGGGATGGTCATGCTGTTGGATAACTGGGCTAACAAACCCATCGCCAATGCACCAAAGGCATATCCTGAGTCTCGCCAAAACCGGTATATTCCAACCAATGTTGCCCGTGATTTCGCCGGTGAAAAATCACCTACTGCCGCTCCCAGGTTAGGATATAGCATGGCCATACCTATGCCTGTGAGCGCCGACTCAATCGTCCACAACCCAACTGATGACGTCAGTGGAAAGGCGAGGACGCTTACCCCGCAAAGTATCATTCCCCATACAATTAAACCTTTTCGGCCGATACGATCTGACAAGGGTCCAGTGATCAGTTGTAACGCACCCCAGGTCATGCCATATACCGCGATAATTGATCCGGCCTGTAGCAAACTTAATCCTTGCTGTAGAAAGAAAACCGGAAGAAATATCCAGATCAGGGCATCGGTAAATTTCTCAACTAAACCCGCCTGATTCAATGCGACCAGCGGCTTGTTTTGTAAACTTGCAAAACGGAATAACTGACGTAGAGAGGTGTTATTGGGAGTAACCTTGTTTGTTGTGGAATTTTGATGATGCAAGGCAGCCCAGGGCAAGGTTTCAGTGACTGTGAAAATTGCCAATAGTAACCCGCTTCCAATCACAATAGTACTGAATACAAATAGACCAAGCCGTGCACCCATCAATTCAACAATAAATGCAGTTACCACCCCGGCAAGCCCGACCGCTAGATAACCTGAAAATTCATTCAGACCATTAATCAGGCCTTTTTGGGAGGTCTTTGCAAGATCAAGCTTGCTATTGAGCGCCATAGACCAGGCCAAGCCTTGATTAAAGCCTAACAGTACTGTTGCAAGAATAACCCAGTTCCAGGAGGGCGCCCAATACAGAAGAAAAGGAATGGGCGTGGCAACAAGCCAACCGGCAATCATGATCCGTTTTCGTCCATGGTGTTCACTGAGGCTGCCGGCAAATAAATTCATAATTGCTTTAACCACACCAAAAACGACGACGAACGAGCTCAATAGAACAAACGAATTCGCCGCCAGACCGAAGTCTGTTTCGGCCATTCCGGGAATCACTACTCTGGTCATACCAACTGTCAGGCCAACCAAAAATATTTGCAATATTTGTAAAGATATTTGCGTTGAATTTGTTCGAATACCCAAGGATATGTTTGCTTGAGACAATACTATTCTCCAGATAAGCTGTTGATTCTGGTTGACTTAAAAACGGGAAACTTCACTTTGCAAGAGTTAGTACACCAACACCTTGTCTGCGAACTCTGTTGCTTCAGCGAGTGCGTCCATGGTACTGCGTTCCGTGCCGTCGACAATTTCTGTTTCTGTAATGCCTCTCGCATCCATACAGGTCCCGCACAGTAACACCCGGCCTTTTGTCGCCACTCGGCGAATCATTGTTTCCAGGCTGTAATAACCATCAGGTGTTTTTTGGCCTTTTTTAGCACCGGATACAGCATCAGCCATTAGGAATACGGTAACGTCAGTATTACGTTTAATCATGGCCAGCGCATGACGTAATCCATTGTATAAACGTTCAGTACCATAGGGCGGATCATTGATAATGATGAGTATTTTCATTAAACTACCTTCCTTTCATTATTACATTCAATGTAATTATTGAATGTAATAATGTTCGCGTCAATACATTTTTAATTTTACTCAGGTGAACATCTTGGCTAATCAACAAGAAGTATTAGATTCACTGGCACAGATTGCGAAATCACTTGGTAATGGACATCGTTTAGCCATTATCGAACGTCTGGCTCAGGCAGATATGTCAGTAGATGGTTTGGCTAAAGCGTTTGATTTACCCATAGCCAATGTATCGCAACATCTGCAAACTCTGCGTCACGCCGGTTTGGTAAAAGCAACACGTTCCGGGAAGCAGAAGATTTACTGTCTCACAGATGATCGTATCGTACTGGTTATTAACCTGTTGCGACAAATAGCAGAGGACAATGTGGCTGAAGTTGAAAAGTTGGTTCAACGGCTATTTACAGACCAAGACGCAGAAATACAACTTGACGCAGTCAGTCGCGAAGAATTGCTGATAGGTATTCAAAATAACCAGATAACACTGCTGGATGTCCGACCACAACACGAATTTGAGGCTGGTCATCTCCCGGAAGCGATCAATGCTCCATTGGATGAATTGGAGAACTTACTGATGCATCTATCGAAAGACTCCGACATTGTTGCCTATTGTCGAGGGCCCTATTGTGCTCTATCACATAAGGCAGTGGCTAAGTTATCTCGGCTAGGGTATCGCGTTCGCCGATTTGAAGAAGGTTTCCCTGAATGGAAAGCCCTAGGCTTACCCATTGAACGAACGATCTAGTTAGGCAAAATTTTGGGTGTTATATTTGTCTTTTTTCAATTTAGTCGTTATTGATCGTCGTAGTATGGACAGGCTGTTTTGAACAGGGTATCCCTATGATAGCGGGTATAAATTGTCCTGATCCTCTTGAACAGGGTATGGCTAAGGTTTTTAACACATTTAATTTTTCCGGCAGAAGCCCTGGTGGCACTGCACTGTTGACATTCTTGATGGCGGGTCGCGCCGCAAGAGCGGATTGCTATAACTTAAACTCTCTATTCTGAACCGGTTTATTTTAGCCTCGCTATTATGTGAATAATCATCACTACTTCTAAACATACAGTTGTTACCCATGTAAATATTAGGTAACAACTCCTGCAACTATCGGTAACATTCTCTAGGTGCTATATGCCATTAGTTTTCCTATGGTTATGTAAGTTTTTGATATGTATAAATTAATTTCTTTTGGCATAGACTCTGCATTACTCAGGTTGTAACTACAAACGCCTTTCTATATAAAAATAATAAGAAGCGAAAGGTTTGTGTGGTGGGTTCCCACTAAAAATAAAAACAAGGAACTGGAAGAGGCTACAAAAATAAAAATAAGAAGTAGCAGGGTGCAGAGACACTATTAAGTAAGCCGGTGAAAGCCGGCTTTGTCATGTCTGGGATCTTAAAAGTGATCAAGTCAAACCGCATCGTTCTCAAGACAAGCCATAGTAAACAAACGGGCGACATAGCCGTATATGCTTGCTGTTAAAAATCGTCCAAACTCAGTAAGGGTTTTATAACTCTGAAAATATGGTGCGTACTTTAAAACCATATTATTACACTCGAGGGTTTCCTGGGTCATGCAGGAATTTTTAATGAAAGGTTATTAGTGATGCAGAACTGCCTGTTTCATTGCGTCGTCTAATATTGGATATTTGAACTGAAATCCATGATGAATCAATTTGTCAGGGATCAGTTTTACGCTATCTGTCAGTAAATCTGATGCCCCCAGTGTTACTAATTTCAATAACCAGGCGGGTACACCAGGCAAAATCATAGGTCTATTCAGAGTGTTCGCCAGGGTTTTCGAGAATTGTTTGTTAGTTACCTGATTAGGGCTGCAAAGATTCACCGGGCCTGAGACGTTTTTGTTTTCCAGCAAGAACATTGTCGCCATGACCATGTCTTCAAGACTAATCCAGGGCCAATATTGTTGACCCGAGCTGATAGGGGAGCCTAATCCTAGTTTGAATAAGGGCTTCATAGGCACTAGTGCACCGCCATTGCCTAATACAATGCTGGTACGAAGAAGACAGACGCGTGTACCTTGCTCTGTCGCCCTGGTTGCCAGGGTTTCCCATTGTTCACAAAGCAGGGCACCCAAGTGATGACCCGATATAGCAGACTCATCTGTCTCTAATTGGCCTTTGTCGCCGTAAAAACCAATGGCCGAACCACTTAATAATGTTCGAAATGGCTGCTGAAGCCTATGATTTAAAGCGACAATCTCCCGGGTAATACCCACACGGGAGTTAAATAGCTTTTGTTTCTTATTTTCTGTCCAGGCACCAGAGAAGAGTGGTTCTCCAGCAAGGTTAATGCAGTGATCAATGACCGCATCATCAGAGATGTCCGATATGGAATGAATATATTGTATATTCCTTTTTTTAGGCATGGTTTGCCTGGTAAGCACAATGATATGATAACCGGATTGCAATAATCTTTCGCACACAGCAGAACCAATAAATCCGGTACCGCCAGTAATTAACACGGTCTGGCTAGGTATTTGTGCAGTCATGCTAACCTCTATGGGTTAATGTTATTGTGAAACAGGTATAAAATAACACCTTTAATCAGACGTGGCTTGAAATTCCCTTTCTAGCTCCCATGTTATCAGCATTATTTTAGTATGGAATGATCATGACAAAAGCACTTTCTATCACAAATCTAAAAAAAACCTATGGTGGTGGGTTTGTGGCTCTAAAAGGAATCGATCTGGAAGTTGAATCAGGAGATTTTTTTGCTCTGCTAGGACCCAATGGAGCCGGTAAGTCGACCATCCTGGGTATTGTTTCATCTCTGGTGAATAAAACATCAGGATCTGTGTCCATCTTCGGTTTGGATCTGGATACACAGCGTATGGACGCAAAGCGTGAATTGGGAGTAGTGCCCCAGGAGTTTAATTTTAATAACTTTGAAGTAGTGTATGACATCATACTTCAACAGGCCGGTTACTATGGCATGCCGACTAAGCTGGCTAAAGAACGCATTGAATACTATTTAAAAAAGCTTGATCTGTGGGATAAACGTCAGGTTCAGGCTCGCATGTTATCCGGTGGTATGAAACGCCGTTTAATGATTGTCAGGGCCCTGATACATGAGCCGCGTCTTTTGATTCTGGATGAGCCAACAGCCGGCGTTGATATTGAATTACGACGTACCATGTGGGAATTTTTAAAGGAAATTAATGCCAGCGGAACGACCATTATACTCACCACCCATTATTTGGAAGAAGCAGAAAGTCTTTGTCGTAATATTGCGATTATTAATCAGGGTGAAATAGTTGCTAATACCAGTGCAAAAGATTTGTTACGCCAATTAAACAAGGCGACATTTGTTGCTGACCTGATGAAAGGCATTCAGCTTCCTGACACCTCTAGTTATAATTTCCGTGAAATCAGTGAGGCATCGATAGAATTTGATATCTTAAAAGATCAGTCATTAAATGACGCTTTTTCTGCTTTGAATGACCTGGGTGCAGAGATTCAAAGTATTCGACCGAAAAACAACCGTTTAGAAGAGGTCTTTGTTGATCTAGTAAAGGGAGGAGACCAATCATGATCTCATTAAATTGGATTGCATTTCGTACCATTGTTTATAAAGAAGTTCGTCGTTTTATGAGAATCTGGCAGCAAACATTATTACCGCCTGCCATCACTATGGTTTTGTACTTTATTATTTTTGGAAACCTGATTGGTTCTCGAATTGGAGAAATGGGGGGATTCGATTACATGCAGTTTATTGTACCCGGACTCATTATGATGTCAGTGATTACCAATTCTTATGGCAATGTATCTTCGTCTTTCTTCAGTAATAAATTCCAACGTAGTGTTGAAGAAATGATGGTGGCTCCTGTCAGTAACTTCACCATATTAAGCGGCTTTGTGGTTGGTGGGGTAGTACGAGGACTGTTAGTCGGTGCCATCGTGACTTTGCTGTCATTGTCTTTCACTAGTCTTCAGGTACACAACTTATTCGTTACTATCAGTATGATAACCATGACAGCCGTTGTGTTTTCACTGGGTGGCTTTATCAATGCGATATACGCGACTAAATTTGATGACGTTACCATCGTGCCTACATTTATTCTGACCCCATTAACCTATCTGGGAGGGGTATTTTACTCTATATCTCTTTTGCCAGAGTTTTGGCAGTTCGTGAGCTTGTTGAACCCTGTGTTATACATGGTTAATGCATTCCGTTACGGTATTTTAGGTGTTTCGGATATCAATATATGGTTGGCATTTGGTATGTTATTTCTATTTACGGCCATATTATTAGCCTGGTCGATTAACCTGCTACATCGCGGCGTGGGGTTACGAAGTTAATGAACCAAAATCTAGATCATGCACCACTGGGAAAAAGCTCAGAATATCCCGATCAATTTGATTCTACTTTGTTATTTCCGGTGCCTCGTCAAGGCAAACGTGACGAACTAGATATCAGGGGTAAACTGCCATTTAAAGGCGTTGATATCTGGAATGCCTGGGAAGTTTCCTGGTTGAATACACGGGGTAAACCAATCGTTGCGATAGGCGAATTTAGAATTCCTGCTGATTCAGTTAATATCATCGAATCCAAATCGTTTAAGTTATATCTGAACTCCCTCAATCAGGCTCGTTTTGATTCATTTGATGCGGTTTCCGCACGATTGGTTAAAGATCTGTCACTGTGTGCCGGTGGTCCTGTGCAAGTTAAATTAGTGACTGTTGAATCCACAGCTAATTTCACTCAGATAGTACCAGCTGAAGGAGTCTGTATTGACGGTTTGGATATCGAAACGGACTGTTATCACACCAACCCGGGGCTACTTGCTAAAGCATCAGATCAGGTGGTAGAAGAACAGTTAGTGAGCCATCTGTTAAAGTCGAATTGTCCGGTGACTGGCCAGCCTGATTGGGGTTCAGTATTAATTCATTACAAGGGGAATCAGCTGGATCACGAAGCCTTATTGAAATATATTATTTCTTTTAGGCAGCATACTGAGTTCCACGAACAGTGTGTGGAGCGTATCTATACTGATATCAGTGCATTAATTGATTTTGAATTTTTAAACGTGTCAGCGCGTTATGTTCGTCGGGGTGGCTTGGACATTAATCCTGTTCGAACTTCAGACAACGTTGAGTACAAAAACCTGAGGTTATCCAGGCAATAATATGAGTAACAGGATCGATGTAATCTTAAACCGAAACAGCTTTGCCAAGCTGTCTGAGCCTGCGCCAACGGGAGAGGCAAGGGCGCGTATATTCCAGTCTGCACTCAGGGCTCCTGATCATGGGAAATTAACACCCTGGCGTTTTTTGGTGGTAGAAGGAGATGCGCGCGAGCGGTTGGGTCTTGTACTTGCGGATGCACTGAAAGCCGATAGGGCAGATGTTTCTGACGTTGAGTTGCAAAAAGTGCGTAATAACCCCCTTCGGGCTCCGTTATTGATTGTGGCTATTGCACATCCTAAAGACCACCCAAAGATACCTGAAATAGAACAAATATTGTCTGCCGGTAGCACGGTACATCAGATGTTGTTGGCAGCAGAGGCAGAAGGCTTCGGTGGTATTTGGAGAACCGGACCATTGGCCTATAGTGAGCAAGTTAAAGCATCACTAAAGTTAGCCAAAACCGAACAGATAGTAGGCTTTTTATATATGGGAACACCAACCACCAAGGCAAAATCAGTAACCATACCCGAAGTGGCCGACTATTTTGTAAATTGGGATTAGAAACGTCTTACTGGAATTACGAACATTGGCTCGATACATCACGCCCAACCGACATTCTGGCGAACATCGGAATGCATTTTAATGTTTAGGGGTTACACCCTGGATGATAATAACGCTTCTTAATTCGCACCCCCGACCTTCTAAGCAAACATAGGATAAAAATTATCGAAACCGTAATTTTTATAAAGCTATTCTGGTCGAGTTTTGAATTTATGATATTATCTGCAGCCTTTCAAAATTCCTCATGACAGGATCACGCTATGTATAATGCTGAGCAAATATTAGCCGTAAATGATGACTTGCCTATTCGAACAGATAAACCTGTCCATAGTGGAAAGGTAAGGGCGGTGTATTGGCTTTCAGAAGCAGATAGTCGCCGGTTGATTCAGCAAAAAGGTTATCCTGTGTCAGAAGATACGCCTTTAGCCATTATGGTGATTAGTGATCGTATATCGGCTTTCGATTGCATTTGGAAGGGTGAAGGGAATATGCAGGGCGTGCCAGGAAAGGGTGCTGCTTTAAATGCAATTTCGAGTCATTGGTTTAAGCTATTTAAAGCAAATGGTTTAGCCGATAGTCACATATTGGATATTCCTCATCCATTTGTCTGGATCGTTCAAAAAGCAACTCCAATAAAAATTGAAGCCATTGTCCGTCAATATATCACTGGGTCAATGTGGCGCTCATATAGCGTTGGTGAGCGGCGCTTTTGTGGCATCGACTTACCTGAGGGTTTAAAACAGGATCAAAAGCTTGCAGAACTGTTGATGACACCCTCTACAAAAGGCATATTAAAGGGCATTCCCGGTGTACCTGAAGCAGACGACGTTAATATAACCCGTCAAGATATTATAAATAATTACGCGTCATTTA